>Ga0307515_10001793_pt1 | contig 47884 bp, 70 predicted proteins | sample 17_EM_MG_FD_194513 | JGI IMG/M metagenome (GOLD analysis project Ga0307515, IMG submission 194513) | Populus trichocarpa ectomycorrhiza microbial communities from riparian zone in the Pacific Northwest, United States - 17_EM | ecosystem: Host-associated > Plants > Roots > Unclassified | place... | reverse complement strand
AGGCACTCAGGACAAGATCTTCGATGAGATACATGTGACCCACCATGGATATGGACATCTGTATTCTTCGTTTTTTCCGGTTCGTCGAGGATTGACACAAAGCGCGCGGCGAAGCTACTCAACGTGGTCTAGATTTTGCTTTCTTTGTCTTGGTTGTAGAGAATGGCTTTGCGGGTTTTGAAGTTGACGCCAAGGAAACCATTGGGCAATTGGGCAAGACTGCAGCCCAACAATGAGGCTGTGCAGGGTTACCAGGTAGGTCATTGGTTACTGTAGTGTAGGTAATTTTGCTCTCCGCTACGGCCTTGTCGCAATGCTGCTGCTTCGAGTCCTGCGACGAACAGCTTCCTAGCCTGTCCTCGGCCAGGAGGATACCTCGTATCCCTGACCGTGAGCTAGGCCATGAGGTCTTGAACAAACAAACAAGCAGGCGCAATGCATTCGACTCACCCCGACCGTTCTGAGGGGATAATTCGCTTCACCCACTTCGATCGATCGCCGTACCTTCTGAGGCGATGGTGGTGTTTACAGGCTGCCAAGGTCACCAAAGGAAAGGGTCACGACCAATCATCGGCCTTGACTAGCTTGACACCTTAAGGAAGCTGAAGATCAGCCGTTGATCGAGCAAGTATTGTCAAATTAACCAATAGGGAGAGTGGAGGAGGCAACTGAGGGGCCAAGGCAGGGGAAGAGAGATGGACACGGAATAATAAGTATGATTCTGACACCAACGACGAAACTGGGCGAAACTGGGCGTCTGTCTTGAAGTATGTGATATAATCTGGCAGTTTCTTCGCTGCTGCGCTGATGCGTTGATGTATCTTTTATATGCCAGATGGAGTTCAAATTGCGTCATCCAGTGCTGTATTGTTCCACTGTTGGACCTGCCAGAAACGGGGAGGGACTCGGGGGACCCGAAAAGTCAAAGAGAAACGGCATTTCAAGCACTGTCCTTGCATGTATGCATGTATGTATGTGAATATGTAAGTAAGTATGTATGTATGCACGTATGTATGTATGCAGGTACGTATGTATGTATGCATGTATTATGCACACAACGTTCCAACCTTTCGCGGTTGCCAGGGTCCGCGATGGTCGTCGTGCCGCGGAGGAAGCTGCCATTCAAGTTCATTTGCTTTCTCCCTCTTTGCCTCATCGGTTACGGTTACATTGACACATGAAGACCTCGACACCTCCAAGCCACAGTCACCGGTCACAGTCACAAGCTTGTCCTCGACCATTTCCTCCGCCCCTCGCATTGCTCCCCCTCCTTCTCCTTCTCCATCCTGACCTGGTGTTTCCCTTCATTTGGTCTCTGCTACTCCCTTCCGACACTCTTTTCCAACCACTCGCCACCTGCAATTCACCCGAGACTAACGGCGGTTTTCCTCAAACTTCTTGCTCATCGACCCCGAACTCTTCTACAGTCGTCCTAGACTGTTATACCCTTTACACAATCGATTTTCCTTCCAAAAAATGGCTCATGATAGCCTTCGAAAGTCTGTTTTCGAGCTTGTCAACGACCTCGGCCTTGATAACCTCGCATTCGACGGTGAATTCCACTCTATAGCAGAGGAGGACGAGCTCGACCAACCCGAGCGTCCGGTACGTGGTCGTTGGTCATTCGGCCCCAAGGTCGTGCTGAGCCCTCCCTTTTTCCTCGCAGCTTTCGTCCAAACGCGGTACCACCGGAACTACCTCCTCAGTTGAACATCCGGACCATTACCCTTTCACTCCCCCCCAATCCGCAGTGCATGTAAGCCTCCCCATTCAATCATCGTAATTGAAATGTTAACTTTCATCACAGGAATCGCCTGGCGTTGCACAACCCCATATTCATTTTGAGGAACGTCCTAGGATATTCCCAGAACTCCCGGAATCGTCGGCCTTACCTGTCGATGCCACAGAGTTCGGGGCAGCAACCGCTGACGGCACGAAATCCTTTTCTCATTCTCCACGTCTTCGAGGTTCCGGAAAGCTCCGGAAAGCTCCACATCTAGACCAGCACCTCCCTGAACCCTCCGAACCTGATAAAGACAGAGCTAAGCAAGAGAAGAAGGCAAAGAAAGAACGGGAGAAAGTAGAGAAAGAACGGGAAAGACAAGAAAAACTCGCGGCCAAAGAGAAGGAGAAAGGGAGGAAAGCTAAGGATGCTCAGGACCGTGGCCGGACCTCTTCTTCCGCCGAAGACGAAGACAAGAAGAAGGGTTTCATGCGATTCCGCCTTAAATCTCGGGAACGCAAGGCAACCGAAAATGGTCACATCCCGGCGCCGGAGGATATTGTGCCATCCCTCCCGACAATTCCCAAGGAACCGGCAATCCTCCCAATCGCCGACAAATTTACTCGTGACGTCGACATTGCGTCCCTCTCTGAACCTCCCCGAGATTCTCAATCTACCAACGGTCCTGACGGCGATTCCTATCTTCGCGCTCGGGTGCGTGGTTCGCGCTATGAGCGACCACATCCTGCTTGGCGGACGAGTTTCACCGTGGGGCACCCGAATCATGGGCTCGATAAGGAAGAGCCTGATAGCGTGCTCCCTGCAGAGGTCTATACCCTTCCTCCTGGACAAACACCAGAAGATCGTTCTCGAAGACCCAGTCAGCCTACTGTGGATGATGTTGTTCAAGAGATGCAGCCTTCTGTCGATCCAGAGGTCATCCGTCAATACTATGGTCTTTCGTTGCCTGCACCCGCCCATGTCGAGACGGGGATCTATGAGAGGAATACCCCTTCTCCCACTTTTGCGGACCTTACACCAGTGGCTCAGAAATCATTGCAACAGGCGTTGACGCTCTCTACCACAAATTTGCCACCAAACGGGCCCTCGCCACGGTCATCACCAACTAAGGCAACTCAGTCTGATCTATCACCATATATTGTCCCTCCCACGGGTTCTACTCAACATGCCTTCAATATACCGGCTTCGTCCAAGCAACCTATTGCGTCTGTGGCTAAGCGAGGCGGGATCCATTTTGTGGCACCCCCACCTGTCAATGTCGGGCTACCGTTGCCGAGAAGAGCGAATGATCCTAATAACCCGCCTCCAACCCCGCCCCCGACAACTGGCTTGCCTCCTACACCGCCCGAGGCTGATAGTAGGCTGTTGTCGCCTAGCCAGCCTGCACGTATGCCATCACCTAGGTCCCCAGCCCGAGCGAACTCTCCGTACGAAAGGGCGGGCGTGATGTTGAGCCCACGAGCGACGAGCCCAAGTCTCCGGCCAGCGAGTCCCAGCATGCGGGTACCGTCCCCCATTAGTCGACCATCGTCCCCATTACGACCCCCCGGCACTGCACTAGGCACAGGTGGCTCTCTGCGGGGTAGGGCGTCGCCCTTCCCAACCAAGCCAGTTGGCACAGGGAACTACCTCTTGAACCGCCGGGTCGATGCCTCAGTACCTTCAACACCACTACGGACCGCCAAAGAGGCCTTTACTGATCCGAGGATGTCCGAGGGGCGGTTTTCAGAGGATTACGAAGATCTCGTCGTCCGCGTGCACGCTGGTCTGGAGGATCCACAGCAGGCGAATTTAGCCCCCTTCTCTCGGCGTGAAGCTCGCAATCGTAGGAGCGCGCATGCCGGTGGGGACGAATCCGACGGCGCGGACACGGAAAGCCGGCACTCGTTCGACACATACTATGGCCGGAATACACTCTACGCGCGTGACGGGGACGGTCAGTTCTCTTTCCTTGACGAGAAGGAGCGCGAAGAGGCCATGCGACACATGCCGATGAGTGTGGCTGGTATACAGAAAGCGGGCCTAGACGATATTGAGCATGAACGTGAACAAGGGAGGGAACGCCTTCTTCGCTTGCTCGTCGCACAGGGAGCCAAAAGTCGAATTTGAGCGTCTGCCGAGACACGGAGGTTGCGATACAATAAGAAGCTTACACAAACACCAACCTTAAATTGTTTCATTATGCCCGCTTTCTTTTGGGATTAATGTTCCTTGTTTGTTCTATATCATCCTCTTGCCACAGCAATACCCCCTCGCTCATTTAAACCCCCTCTAGTCGGACTCTATTCTCAAGAGGCCTGCATGTATATGCGCGGGGCGCAAATAGCTAAACCGATCAAGTTACCTTCTTGTATGATTTAAGGAGAAACCCTCTTGTGGCATACCCTACTATCCCGCCGTTCGTCCAATACACATTATGTTGAAATCATTGGCTGGACTGTCAGGGTCAAGGTTAACCCCGTAACGCCTGTGAACTCGGGATGCGATGCGCGCGCCGCGCGGAGCGACGGACACCGGACAAGAGGGCCGAGATGAATGCACCCTGTTTCCTCTCGCACACTAGCCCTAGAAGGTTTCCACAAGGGCTTCCAGGGCCGACGCCTTAGGGTGGTGGGCAGTGCTCCAGATGATCGCGGTCTATGTGCACTGCACCATTTACCCCAAAGCTCAATAGCTGCTCGGCTCTCTTGACTCTATCATGCACGGCATCGTGGGTAAAGTCACTCGGTTGAAATCGTTGAAACCCCATTGGTTCTTAAGGGGGGTAGGGGTACCCAAGGCCAAACAACAGCTCGCCTTTCGACACCCCTTCGAACTTAGAATCCATCCCATCCATCGAATGGCCGACGCTACGCACCCATGGATCGCGCCTGAGGCAGGAGCCAGCCGCAGCCCCTGTCCTGCCCTCAACTCGCTCGCCAATCATGGGTACCTGTAATCATTGCTCCTTTCTTGGGTTTCAGGAAACGACTAATACTCGAGTAGGCCCCGTGATGGAAAGAATCTAGGGTTTCTGCAACTTGTCGGGGCCTTGAGAGCAGTCTACGGATTATCGCTGCCTTTGGCGTGTCTCCTCACCACAGGGGCATTCCTGAAATGCGGTCACGGCTTCAACCTCAGCCTCGCCGACCTCAACCTCCACAATGCGATTGAGCATGATGCCAGTTTGGTGAGTGAGATATAATAGGCTGGTTGGTTCTGTCAAAGAATATTAATTGACTCTATGATGATGATTGACAGGTCCATCTCGATGTTCGCGAAGGCGATCACACCGTTCCTAACCACAAATTGATTCAAGATCTTCTGGACGAGACCAACGGGGTGGCAGCGACTGACATGGACATTGCGCGTGCCAAGATGAAGAGAGAACGTGAAGTCACGTATATAAGCGCCAAACAACGGTTCTTTTCTCGAAGCGAACAGGTACTCGCTCAGTGTGTGATTCACGACAAGGACGGCAACATCCCAGTCGAGTGGATCAAGACCTTCTTTGGCGAAGAGAGGCTTCCAGACTTTTCACTCGACCGCACTATCGGTGTCATCGAAATGGTGAAACGCACAATGGCCTTGGACGCGAAACTTACTGAGATGGAGAAGAAGGATAAGGCAGATTGAACTCTTTTTATATCATATCGTATTCTCTAGAGTATATATGTACTTCTGGACCAGAATCAATGCCCTCACACATGACTTCCGTTGTGAGTTCACAAAGGCGTCCACTAGTAACTCGTCACGACGATGCAGCGGCTTGGTCTGACTCTCTCAAAACGTGTCTGGAAGCCACACCGTCCACTCCGAATAGGCTGGAACCGGGGATATACCGAACAACCGAAGAAGGAGAGGATTTTCTGGGACAACCAATACCAACAAGACGCAGATCCCACTCCCAGGCGCACCCCTGTTTACGTTGGGGCCGGACTCATAGCCATTGGCGTATATTTCTTTGCAAATTCAAGACGGAAAGTTCACGCCGAGTCACCCGCAAGCACGAAAACCCGCAGTATGCTAGGCGTTTATCCGCCCTCTTCCGTCACCTGAAATTGAACCCGAGTATAACTGTAACCCGCAGAGGATCCAGCAACCAAAGTCGAATTTCCAACGACATTGCTCCTTAATGGAGGACCTCCCCTCAGCCTTCTAGGTTGTGGGGTACGGACTGTCTCCTTCCTCGGTATCTATGTCTACTCGGTCGGATTCTATGCAGATTTGCGAAACGTTTCGGTGAGTTTGCCCTCCCCCCACTAGTTCCCAGTCCACATCACAGATCGACGACCCTTTTGGAGCGGACCCAACTCTCGTTGCCTGTACGAAACCGAAGCGTTCTAACGTCTATTACGTCTGGTTGGTTGGATTTGTGTCGTGACAGCCACCAGCAAACGCGAATGCCGAAGACAAGATCCGTTTCTTAGTCGAGAACACCACTTGTGCGCTTAGAATAGGTCAGTCTCCCTTGTGACGACATCCCTCTTGTCCTGCTACTAACCATGTCGGACTGCATTCTCCTGGCTGTCTGCGGTGGGATAACACCCACGAGGAAATCCCCATTCTAATGAAATACTCATTTGTCCTCCAGTTCCAACTAGATCGACCTCCTTGACACATCTCAGGGATGGGTTCCTTCGTGCTGTCAGGGGTCGAATCCAGGCAGCCAGGAAGACAGGTGTATTGGACAGAGAGCAAGAAGATGTACGTGTGTTCAGGTGTCATTATTCTTAGCCGGTTTTATGCAGGACTGGTCCTCACAGTAAAATACTTTCTTATTTTATTAGGCCCTCGAGGAGCCAATGCAACAACTCAAAGGCATCTTCCCGAACTCGCCGCTGCCCAAGCACCAGCCCCTGCACGTATTAATAACCCGCCCTGGCCCATTCGGCGGCCCCTCAAGCCGTGCGTTGGTCTTCCCTGAGTTGGGAAGTGTAAACGATGGCACGATCGCAAAGGAATTCTTCCTGGCCTATTTCGACGGCCATGGCATAAGTCCTGCTGTGAGTTGGCCGTTCCTGGTAGCACTGTCCTACCCATTTGAACTGATTTCGGAGATGCGTCCCTAGATGAAGAAGGATGTAGAGGAGACGGTCAGCGGGCCTCACTGGCTCCACTCGTGATGACTGATGAGACAGACTTATTGACTTGTAGCTATGGTTCTGTGTCCGAGTCTCAAGCCGATGTATGCAAACGGCCGGCAGGTCATTATAAAATCAGGCGACGAGCCATCATGTTCCAGGACCTGGTTCGCCCACCAGTAGAGTGTTGGAAATTTAAAGACCTAATAGGTGCCTGTACCAGGAGCCACAGTGGCACAGGTGTGGTTTTCTTTTCATTCAACTGGTACCGTGTCCCAGGGGCTCAGGTACAGTCGCGCCTCCACCTCGAATGGTATTGCAATTGATAGAGGAGGTGTAGGAGCTGTGCCTCGAATCTCGATTACACAGCGAACGCGTCCCGAACCGCAAGTAATGGGAGTACTAGTACCGGACTTATCTACTCCGGCACTCAGGCAACACGCGATGCGTATCGTCGATCCTCACCAAGTTTGATCCTCCTGGTACTCTTGGGCGTGTTCTGTCTATCAGTTTCAATGCCACGAGTCGGACATGCGGAGGAGCAACGACCTCAAGTTACCACAAGCCATCTGGAAACCAGTAAATATGCGCTATGGTTACTCAACCGTTAGCGCATGGATAGGACAATGGTCAGAGAGAGAACGACCAAGCTAAAGCCACAGTGCGGGTGACCCCTCTATTAGACCAGCCTAACCACAATATTGCGTCAAAGGGCCTAAAGGTTCTCTGAACTGGTATGTCTGAGTGGTGTTGCGTAGTTCCTTGCAAAGTCAGCATGCCGGCCGTATGCATTACACCGACCTCCTCAGTAAGTCCCTATACCCGTAAAATCACCTTTCTGCCACTTGTGGGTTTTCTCAGGGAATATACCTTGTTTCCGTGTTGCGCGCTCAGGAAACCTTCATAACCCGTCGTCTCCCGGAATGGCGCGGGTGTTTTGGGGCGGAGAATGACTAAGACGCCGAAATGTCCAGGGTTGACCCTGACAACTGAATTTATTGCAGGTAGGAGTTAAGTCAAAGGTGACCGGCCTCCCACACACGCGTATTTATCGCTGGCGTTGTCCGGTACCCCGGGCCGAAATAATGGGCAGTGAACGGAATTAGAAGGTGCATGCGTTTGTTGTCGAAAAGGCAAGAGGCCTAGACACTGATCAAGGGCGGTGCATAGTGAGAACGAGAATACTAGAGTTTTCCATTCCACCTAGGCATTTGGTTGGGGGAATGATTGCCATTGGTACAAACTATCCAGAGAAATGTATGAGCTCAAGGAGAGTGGAAGGAGTATTACCGCAAGGAGCGACTTTGCGGCTCTCGATGCAGCGATGCAGACAGGGATGGAAACAGTAAACGAGACAGCGGCGAGACTATGGCGGTGGTGTGACACTCTGCGAATGATCGGAGGATAAAGGCCGAGAAGAGGGAGGCACGGGTCAGTCAGTCAAGGAAGTAGTCCGAGTCCGAGCATTGGATACAGGCTACATGTCTAAGAGGCGAAAGGCGAGAGGCGAGAGGTTGTCAGCGTGGAAATGAGGGGAAACAGAGAAGAGAGGATAGGAAGAAAGGGTGTGAACTGACCCATCTTGAGTTTCAATAATGCAGTCTTTGCAGAACACTTTGTGACATCCGGGACCATACACGGGCGAGGGCGCATTATTCATAGGTTTCAAATTTCCATCAGAGCCAGACGAGAAATATAGGTTAGAAGAGGGTGGTTTTCCGTCGTCATCGTAGCCATCACCGCGCCGCCGCTTCTTAAGATTGCACTTGATGTTGGCAGACACTTCGAGAGCTGCGGCGGCTTCTGCGAGACGGCAACGAAGGAGGTCTGCGGAGACGCCAAGATCTTCGGTGCAGTCCGAAGTGGAATAATCAGGTGTGCGTGGGGAACCAGGTGAAGTTGGAGTGTCGGATACGAGGGGCGGGGTCGGTGGCAAGGGGATGCTCGAGGTGCAGATGCGCATGAAAGAGAGTGGGACTAGTTGCAGGCACCTATACGAGCACAGAAATATATCGTCGTCAGCGCACTCGACACTCGTAATTTGCCGCCGAGACACGCACCCTGCGCACACGACTGCCGCCATGGTTGCCCCGCCGTTTTCAGGCTCATCGTCGAGTGCCATATCACAGTCACATTTCTGGGTATTTTGGGAGGACGAATCTGCGCGGAGAACGCGTGTGGATGGTGGGCTGAGGACAGGCGCGGTTGGATGCTCAATCCTTCGCCTTTTGCATGGCCGACTCTCGTAGATCGTCTCTGGATACAGTGAGGTGGTATCAGCAACGGTCCTGCGGGTTAAACGGCTTGCCCCTCACCACGAGCGGACATGAAAGGGAGGAGAGGGATTCACTAAGGACTAAGCCAAGGCTGGGCACCAGCCCTCCCCTGGCGCGTTTTATTACCGGCAAACGGCAAATGACTTCGCACGGCACTGAGTCCGCATGTCTCATTGCCCATCACTCATCCATATGACCATCACCCAACCATATCTGCATCAGCATCCGCATCTGCACCCGCACCCGCATCAGCATCAGCATCAGCACCGTTTATACCAGATACCAGCACCAACCACAGTATCCGCACAGACAGAAACCGTTAATGCACGCAAACTCGCAAACTCGCAAACACAATCAGAGACTCGGAGACACAAACAATTCACCAAAGGACCACAGAACACCATTCCTAGAACCCAGTCAATTCCGTAACAAGATCGTTGGCCATAGAAGATAGAGTTAAGCGACAACAGGTGTCGGGGCTTGGCCGCTCATCCGGGTGTCTGCGCTTGCGCTTCGGCTGTGGGGCCCGCTGCCAGTCGCCACTTGGCTTCCCTCATGTGAGATTACCTGATGCGCACTCAGGAACTCCCGACACAACATCGCAGCGTCAGATTTGACTGTGAAATCCGTCAGCGCGCCTATCCAACCGCCGACCGCAGCGGGTTGAGACAAAATTGCGTACGGTGCCGATTGAGTGCATCTTGTCTTGAGAACTTCTTCCCGCATCCAATGCATTCGTGTGAGCCAGACTTGGCGGTATGCAGCGCCTGGTGTCGTTTGCAATCGTGACTTCGCGCGAAACCTTTCCCGCACCCAGGCCACGAGCAAACAAACGGTCTTTCCTCCGTATGTGAACGTAGATGACCTAGATACAAAAGACGAGCAGAACAAAAGAAAAACAATGTCAGCGCGCTGGGCTCCTGAGAGTTTTGGAAGAGTATGCATATATATATATGTATGTGCCGCTTGTGGCAGGAGCCACGGCACGTCGTATCTCTCAGTCAACCGGACCGGAGCCGAGACGGCGCAGAAGAAAAACCGCTAACCCACCTCGGAGATTGAATCGTCTCGTAAACGTACTGCCACAGCCCGGCACAGGACATTTGAAAATAGCGTCGTTCCGTCGCCTGCTTGCACTTGCGGCCTGTGTCGCGGTCGTGGTAACGTGCTGCTTTTCGACCTGCAGGATGGGAGGAAGCCGCACGGCGCCTCTGCCTATTGCCTCTGCTGGCGCCATTGGCGGGCTGGACGATTGGGCGCCAGAGCCCGAGGAGCCTGGCTCGTTCTTCATCTCTGCTGCACGGAAGCCGCCAGGAGGGGGAGAGGGCAGAGACCAGGAAGGTGGGTTGGGGGGATGTGGTGAATCTTGGGGTGTATATGGATGGGTATAGTGGTTGATGCCAAGGATGGGATGGGGTGGAGAGTGGTGGTTGGGATATTGTTGGTGTTGTTGCTGCTCGTGTACGAGCTTGGGTCCAACACTGCGGCTGGTGTCCGGCGGCGAAGGCTGCGAAGTACTCGCCTCGGAGTGCTGCTGCTGGATACGTTGAAGAGCATCGTCATTTAAGCTGGGATCTACCGCAAAGTTGTTCTCCCCCGCTCCCATGTTCTTAGAGAGCGAAGGTCGTTTACTGCGGCGATTCACCCGCGGGATTGGTACACGTTCATGCACCGAGGTGGAAGTTTGTTGGCCGTCGAGAGCGTCCATGACGAGCGAAGAGGGTGTTGATCATAAGTTTGTGGCAGTTGAGGTTGGCCAGTTCGGAAGTTTCGCCCAAAGCGAAGGGTCCCAAGTTGGGGGGCCTTTGTCCACCACCTTGCCGATGCTCCGTCATACAAGATAAAGCACAACAAGTACATAGATCCACTACATACAGTAGACATTGCTACAAAATAAATTAGCAAGTACAATTACATCCCCTCGACAGCGTCTGCCCGCCGCCGTCTCATTAACTCTGCTTCTGTCAAAATTTTCATTGCCACTTTGGCTGGGACCGTAGGACCACCTCCCCCAGGTGTAAGACACCCTACCAGAGTCTCCTCTGACGAATGAGATTGCTTCACCGTGCTCGATGTACTGAAACTGGGCGGTGGGCTTCGCCTCTTCCTGATCACCATCGTCAACCCCTCTCCTTCCGTCTCCGTCCCAGAGGTCAACGCAATTGCCGGGTCCATGTCGGGCTTTTGCCTCTTGCTATGGCTGCCGCGTCGAGTCCCAGCAGGCTGTGGGGAAATCTCTCGAGCGATCTGGGGGTTACGAGGAGGTTGTACAGGCAATATTCTGCGCCCGAACCGCAAGAATGCTCCATCGGCCCATTCGCCGATCCGGTTAGTGACTCCCTTCGCCTCCGGCATTAAGGCTGTCATCTGCAGATACCCGTGGCTCCAACCTTCAAAAATTTCCATTTGTACCCAGTCATCTTCCGACTCGTGCAAAATTCGAGACTTGGCACTGTCGAGACTGGTCATTCTTAAGGATTCCGAATGTTTGGCACCTTTGTTACGGAGCTTCTCCTCGTATTCGGACTTCCACGCACGTTTGGCCTCACGCACACGCCCTGCAAAGATGACCGTGTCGTCCACAAAGGGGTCCTTTTCGCCGCAGGTCATGAGCATTGGTGGGAACTTGGCCAATAATGACGGAGGCGCCAAGATCGGAGAGATGTAGTAGTCTTGTTCAAAATCGGGGTCAGCCATCCCAAGATAGAGGATAGCCATTGCTCGCATCTACAATCACGGAGGTGAGCAGACAGCTCTGATTGGGCGATGAGATTTCACACGTACCATCGCAGGAGTGATGATACGATCTTGGAAGTACCCAGTCCGGCTGGTCATCGTGAGCTTAGTTCCGACTTTCTGCCTTTGAGCCTCTTTCGCCTTGGTATCCTCTTCCTCAAGCACGACTTCCAGTTCTGGCTGCTGTTGCCTGAGGGTTTCGGCTGTATACCGAACACGCTGGGAGATAGGCTTCTCATGCTCCTCGAGCGGATAGTACTCCTCGTCGTCGGCTTCGTCTCCAGAGGGAGTCAACGTGAAAGCGCGTGGACGATTCGTGAGTGCCTTCGGTGTAGTGGGAGAGGCTTGCGTTTCATAAAGTGAGCCAGAAGAAAGCCGCGAGGCGATGCCAGTGAGACTCTTTCCCCAGCTTTTTCGATGGCGGACGCGTCTTTCCCCTACATCTCGAATCACAGAGAGGGGCGATCGGTGATTGAAGTGGTCCTTAGATTCCGCTACACCGGGGAGGTGCGCTGAGGAGGCCTCCGCCTTGAGGACTCGAAGGTTGGTTGCCGACATCCAAGAACCGAAGTTGAAATCCAAGCAAGCATAGTTCAAGATAAGAGCCGTTGGGTGTTGAATAGGCTTTGGACTCTCCAGGATTCTGAATGTAACTCCACAAACAAGGTTGGCGCCTCTGCAGAAGACCATGAGCGGATTGTCAAGAAGGAGGGAAGGGACCAACGCTGAGTCTCCAGACATAATGATGTTAAAGACTTTGCCGGACATGCCGATGGCGGCTCCTTGAGATTCAACCAACACCTGGTAGACATCGAACCCCTCTTCAATGGCCCAAGGGTATGGATCTGCAAATGTATTCAGTCGGTGTCGGTCATATCACTGCGCTCGATCGGTAATGCTCACATTCCGGGGCTTTCCCATAATCGATAGATAGTACAGGACGCCCGGTCAAGAGCGCCCATCGACGCAACCGCTCCTCGTGGTGGGTGGGTGACAGGCTTACAAAGCCACCCCCAGGGAAATCGAGGATCAGGTCAGTGGCACTTTCGAGTTCTGTCTCTGGTCGCGACCAAAACAACCATGCAGTGATGGGCTTGCGGTGTTTCGAATTGGGTGGACGAGGGATAAGGATTTGGCGAACGACAGGGAGACGGGGTCTGTCAAACCATGTTATCATCCGTAGCTGTAAGTGTTGTTAGTGAAGCAATCTATGGACCTGTAGAGACTTTGCTCACGATGGGGTTTCCTGTCTTCTCCCAAGTGACTCGCAGCGTCTCCACCGTGCAAGTGGCACGGAAACGGCGGAGCTGTTGAAGAGATGAGTGATATAGAGATGGGAAAAATAGAGAGTACCTTTTCGTCGGCTTCATTAGCATAGAAGATATAATAGAAGGAGAAGAGGACAGAGCAGATATCGCGCAGCCACTTGGGTTTGATGTTCATCGCGGTTGCGAAACCTGTGACCATGTGACCGGCGGTCAGACGGTTGTGAATGGAATGGAGACAGACGACAGACCGGCATCAAGACCCGTGACGATCCAGGTTGCGCGGTAATAGGAACGGCTGTACTAGACAGGGAATTCAATGGGGAGGTTGACGCGGGGCAGGGGGCATGACTCACAAGCCGTGCTAGCGGTTCGGGGGCTGGTGACACCGACGATGGTAAGGGTGATGAGTTCTGGGCGGTGGGCGGGAGGAGGGTGCTTACAGCCAACACCGAGAATGCTGTCGAGATGTCTTGCGCCATATATTATTGTGAGGGTCGATACGATAATCTGCCACGGGGTGTACCGCTCTGGGGAACAAGACGCCCGCGAGCGTGAGCGTTGTGGATGACGGGTGCGATGTGAAGACTGACTGAGGAATCTGTTTATGCGGCGAATGTAGAATATACGTGGGCCGTCTGGAGCGCCGTTGGATATCCTCCAGAGCCAGAAGAAGACGATGAGGAAGACCTGGTGGCGGCGTCGACGATGGGCTGATGGAGGAGGAAGCGGGAAGGAAACTGACCTGGCTGCGCTTCCACGAGACGCTGGGACGACCAAGGAGGTGGTCGATCATGAGTACGCTGAGCTGAGCAGCGGAAGAGCAGTGAAGCAAGTGAAGCAAGTGAGCAAGTGAGCGAGTAAGTAAGTAGGTATGAGCGCTCCGCCCATGTGATTCTCCTCCAGTTTAGACGCAAGCGAGCTCCCTCCTCCTATCAAGGCCGCAACCGACGGCGAAGACGGTCGAATGGGACTGGCAGGGGGTTGGCAAAGGACTAGGACTACTTTCCAGCCCTGCGAATCCAGCCCTGCGACTCGGAGTGCGACTGATGGATGGCAAGTGGTATGCCCGTCCCGCACGTCTCCTCACCCGTCTCCTCACGCTCACGCTGTCCTTCTTCTCTTAGTCTCCTACTTTCCCGTCTCCTCCATGACCTACCAGCGACTAGCAGTCGAGGAGTTTGCCAAACTCGGTTCCGCCATTGGTCGGTCCATCGGTACCTATCGTCCAATCGTCAGTGTCGAATTGACGTCGCCCATAGAGATATCGTCTGTAGCCCTTGGAGGTGGTGTGACCTCTGTTTCAGACGAGTTCTTTGCCGAGGCTTTCCATCTTCTCCTTGTCGAGGCAAGTCCACTCCTGAACTTCCACCTCCTCGACTGACCGCGGCCCCTTGCATAGCCTGCACTGAGTCTCAAGGGTCAGTACGGTCCTAATGGTGCCCTCTACAGTGGATGGGAAAGTCGTAGGCACAATCCGACCTCCGATTGGTGCGTAGGAGAGTCACTGCTCTCACCACATCATTTCACTGATCTCAATCATTGTCCCCCAGGTGTATAATGAAATTGGGAACACCAGGGGTCATCGTTGGCTTTGACATTGACACTTCTCACTTCAATGGTACGTGTGGCCCAAATGTCGACTACCTTCTCATGCCATGCTTCTCATGCCATGCTACAGGGAATGAGGCTCCACAAGCTTCAGTGCAGGCCTTGTTCTCCCTCACTGGTCAAGACCCCGCCAATGACGATGACAGAGTAAGCCAATCCTTCCCCGTTTTGCTTGGTCTGATCTCTTCCAGTGGGTCGAAATCCTGCCTAAAGTCGACCTTGGGCCCAACTCTCGTCACCTCTTCGCCATTCCCCGTACCCAAACGGCGTTTAGTCATGTCAAGCTCAACATGTACCCCGATGGCGGCATTGTGAGTGACCTTTCACAGAGCATCGCATTTTTTGACCTCATGACCGCTTAGGCTCGCTTTCGCGTCTACGGGTTTGTGACACCCGTGTTTCCTCATATAGATTCTTCCTTTGACCTTGCCTCGGTCTACTCGGGTGGACAAGCTGTTCTCGTCTCTGATCAACACTATGGCGTTGGGTCAAACTTACTCCTACCTGGCAGAGGTATTGCACTACACACTTCTGGTAAAACTCACTCAACCTTTGCTAGGGAAGGATATGGGAGATGGCTGGGAAACGCGTCGTAACAGAGAGAGCGGCCATAAAGATTGGGTCATCATCAAACTGTGTGTAAGCAACGTGCCCTCTGACGCATGTCTCACCTCATTGGTTTAGTGGAGCCACTGGAAATCTCGAAGCCGCCGAGATTGACACTGCCAACTTCGTCGGCAATTACCCAGCGAGTGCAGAACTTCATGCCGTTCTGTCTGAAGAGGTAAGCAACACGTTACACGTTACACGTTACACGGTTTGAACATTTGAACATTCCACAGGATATCCCAACTGCCCCAGAGGAGGCATGGTCCCCGATCCTTCCACGCACAAAGCTTGGCCCCCACCGCAGGCACCACTTCCAGCTCGAGAACATAGAGGGCACGAGGTATAGCCACGTACGGCTTACCATCCATCCCGACGGTGGCGTGAAGCGTTTGCGCATCACAGGTAAACGTGTTTCTGGTGGGCCGGAAACCAACTCGAGCACGACGATCACCCCAAATATCACTGCCGTGCCTTCTTTACTATACGAAGAGGCTATCCACGCAGTGCCTATAGCATTGGGCGTATTAAACATGGGTATTCCTGCCCTTCCACTCACTCCAGAAGCATTTGCACCATACGGCAATGTCGTACAGGCTTATACCACACCAATCGCCGCTCCTCGTGGGGTCAAAGTTACCTCTGCAAACCAAGGCTCGGCCATAAAGTATCACGCGCTTGCCCCTGTCAAGTCGTCTTACCCCGAGGATGTAGGAGCTAAAACCGCACTCTCGATGTTCAGGTCCAAGGCGATTGATGCGAAACTTGGAGATGTATTTGAGGTAAAGCTACTCGAGAGGCATCCGTGCACAAACCAGGCGTTCTTTGCCGTCGGCGCTGCAGGTGTGAGTGAATACGCATTGACGAAGCAAGGAAGGGCGTACTTAGTCATCGTTGCACTCAATGGAGGAGGTAAGCACCGAGACAGTCATGCTTTGAAGGTACTCACGTTTCGTTTCAGACGATAAACCCGATTGGTGCACTCTCAGAGCGTTTGTCGCAAGCACCGCGCAGGGCGTTGTCTATGACACCGGCATCTGGCACCACCCTTTGATCTGCTTGGAGACTGTGAGCGCTTGTGGTTTCCTCGTTGGCCCAGAGACCTTACTCGTTTATTAGGACATCGATTTCGCTTGCATTGAAACACAAGTCGGTGGTGGACACCCGCTGGACTGCGAGATATTTGAGGTGGATCCTCCCAACGGGTACCCGCGTGTATCGATCCCTGTCTTCTAAATTTCTCAATACATCCCTATTTCTGAAGCCCATGCGGAACCGGTCCGCCCATCGGTGATTCCCTAGACCTCTGGCAGGATTCGCTGATTGCCATGTGATTTACCTCGTACTTGAACCCCGCCGCGGCACCTGAGTTTTTTTCTGGAACTGGAAGCTTGCGGGAAGATGTCACTGGGAACCCTCCTCGATAATGCCGATTGTGGCCCGTCAAACCCTTTGCAGCAGCTTAGCAAGCGTTTGGACACAGATAGGGGCATTCAACAGGTAACGGATAGCTCCGGCTTGTCATAGGAGCATTCCTATCGATATATATGGGTAGATAGTCTTACAAATGGACGATTAGGATTACTTTGGAGCGAGCCGAGCAGGGCCATCCCGAGCGGTACCGTCCTCATCGTTGCAAATATTTTTTAACTAATCCAACCACCAATATATACAGACATTCCACCAATCTCGAGTTGCAGATCTACCTCTCCAGTCGGAAGCAGCCCAGTTCTTCTCACAGGGTGTTGCACCCCAAGCCTTCGACCTCAGTGGGCTCTCAGCGGCGTTACCGTTGCAGAAAACACCCAATACCGCAAACCAGCCTTCCAGAATAGCTCCATGGAAACTGCAGGCACAGGTGGTTCAGCAGCATGGCGCCACCCCGCAAGGGTGGGCCATAGAGTTCCTCGCGGCGGAGGAGCAGAGGTCTAAATCACCTACTGGTATCCAATTCGTGCAGGGGTCAATGGTCAATACAAATGTATCACAATATTGTGCGTTTTCTCCTTGCTGCCTCACGTAGACGACTGATGAGCCCTGTTAGCCATCACCCCAATGCCCCTTATGGCCCCCTTGCATATGGGTCAGCAGTTCAATGGAACCCATGTGATCCCGCCAGTTTCCCAGATGATATCTCGGCCTCTCCAATCCGAAGCGTCAAGCAAGGGTGGGAATTTACATCATCGGGTCTCAGCTAGCCTTCTTATTTTTTCCGCCAGTATCCTGGGATGAAGAATTTCTTGCGCTCACGAGGTCGCTGCAACAAGAGCCCACAACAGAGGTCGCACAGCCAATAGAAAACCCCTTGGACGGCGACGAACTCGCTCGCACCGCGGGAATGCTCGTTGACGCCGTGAGGGAGGAGACAAACCCTAAGTTCAAGAACTCGGCCTTCCTTAGCTTTATGCGACAAGTTCGCGATAAGGAGGTCGTTGTGGATGGTAACGACATCGTTCGTGCATCGGATGCGACCACTACGACCTCGAGCGAAGCCCAGTCAAGATTGATAAACGCGCCGATGGGCATAGGTCTACAGCAACGATCAGTAGTGGACACGAGTCAACACATCTCGACTTTCGGCCAACGTAGGAAATCTGTGCATTTTGAATCTACACAAGATGCAGTAACTTCGATAGACGAGGGTGAAGAAGACGCGTACTGGGAGAGGGAGAACCGTGAATACGCTGCTTATTGGGGTGAAGCGGAGGCAAGCAAAGGGGCATCATCTACCAGGTTGATTGTACCGCCATTGCAAGAACAAGGTCTGCAAGGAAAAGAATGGGATGCTTTGCAAGGGTCTTGGGACCAGTGGGAGGCTACCGCGACTGGAGTCAGACGAGTGGACGAGTATCACTTCCAAGAGAATAACCCGTACCTTGTCGGACAGTCCTCCACTACGGGCTACCACACGTCCCACGACATTGTGGAACAAGTAAGTGGTATCGGAATGGTGGTAGGGGGTACGGATTAACCAGGGTTCTTTAGGGGATTCTGGAGCACGAGGCCGCTGTGCTCCGCGACCCGGAGGACGCACAAGCATGGTTTGACCTCGGCGTAAAGCAACAAGCCAACGAACGGGAGGACAAGGCCATCCAAGCCCTTCGACGCGCTGTTGAACTCGATCCTTCCCTACTTGCAGCCTGGCTGGAACTCGCAGTCTCTTACACGAACGAAGGCAACCGAAGTTATGCGTATGATACAATCGAGGATTGGATTAACCGGAAGGAAATTTACGCTGATGCGGTGAGGAGATGGAAAGAATCCAATGCCGGTTCACGCTCCAGGGTAGACAGAGCGCAAGACCTCATCGGGTGTTTGATCGAGATGGCGAGATCTGTGCCTGGCGGTGCTATTGATGCAGACGTTCAAATGGCTCTAGGCGTCCTATTGACCACGAGCGAGGTGAGTGAGGAACCATCGCGAAAAGCAGCATCCTTAGCGCGACGGTCCAGGAATATGATAAGGCGAAGGATTGCTTTGAAGCAGCATTAGAGATTCGCCCGGATGACTATCTCTTGTACAACCGGATCGGTGCCACCTTGGCGAACGGCGGACACCCCGAACAGGCGATCGATTACTACCAGCGGGCGCTCGAGTTGAATCCGACTTACATACGAGCGAGGTAAGAGGTTTTTGAGTGGTTATTTCAACATGCTAAAGGCCCGCCAAAGGTTCAATCTGGGTATCTCGTACATAACGCTGCAGCGGTACGAGGGGGCGGCTGTTCACATCATGGATGCCCTCGCCCTTCAAGAGCATGACGGTATGGGCAACAACGGGGGTGTTACTTCTTCCGTTTTATGGAATTCTCTCCGGAATGTCTGCAATCACCTCGGAAGAAACGATTTGGCTCTGTTTTGTGATACGAGGAACCTCAATAGTACGTTTGAGCACCCCTCTATAGACTCTCGTAAACCTGATGCGTTTCATAGGGTTTCGTGCCGAATTCCCCCATCAGGACTCCATCTAGTTGGGGTGTTATCATGAACGAGCTATATTTGAGGGCATTCCTGTACCCTAGCTACGGTGGAAGAATTTGATATTAGTTTAGTTTGTGCATATGCATAGCCACGTACCTAGTCTGCGATCCCTAAACGCTGCGATTGGGTCATCAACGCCCTTCTACGTTTCTCCTGCTCCATGAAGGGAATAGGGGCCGTGGAGCTGTCTCCGTCTCCCTCGTCGAGGACCATGGACCCGTCATCTTTTCGCTTTGCGGCGAGGGCGTCCTTGACCTCCTGAACTGCAAGCTGATCTAGCTTGATCATGGTTGGCGGTCTGCGCAGCATAGTGTTTACGTGGCTCCGGAACCAATGCGGCCTCGGGCAGACGTGGACTCGGAGATGCGGCGCAGTCCAAGTACTCCTTTGCAAACCCTATAATAACATAAAGCCGCAAACTTGGCCCGCTGCCACCTCAGCGTTCATTTACCCGCCCTCGTCCCTTCTTTCCTAGCAACTACTGTCTATCTTAGTGCGATATGGAGATCATTTTTCGTGCCCAGGAAACCCTTAAGAACATCAGGGTACGCCAAATCTACCCAACAGACTAGCCGCACTAATCGAAGATCTCTGTGCGACTTACAGGAGACTCGTTTGAGCTCTCTGAGGCCCGTCGGAGAGTTCTTTGACGTGAACCGTGTCTCGCGACCAGCCGACTTCAACACAGCCGTGACGAGAGTCACCTACAATACACGCCATTTCAGCGGTAAGCATCAAACCACTGCACGGGGCTCCCGTGTACTATATTTTGATGCCAATATTGTATTCATACTACTGCACACCAGGAAATTACCTTATCGTAATGGGCGCCCTTGCAATCTACGCACTTGTCACCAACCCGATGCTCCTTATTTCCATTGGTTTCTTGTTTGGTGGATTTATTGCAATCAACAAGTGGGGTGTGTTTGCCTCTCTGCTCGAATCTCCCTAGCGGTCAGGACTGAACGAGTAATTCCTGTAGCCCCAGAACCCTTACAAGTTGGAGATCGAACCGTGACGTGAGCAAAATCTATTCTGGAGTACCTTCGATGTATTTACCAGTTGCCCCAGGCAAAAGCACCTTTATACTGGCCTTTTTGTTATTGGGTAATTTTTTGCCTTCAGAGGTAGGAATGCAGTTCTAACGTTCTTCTGATGGGCAGTATCCCACTTCTCTGGTTCGCCGCACCCTTCGCCACCATCTTTTGGATCATCGGTGCATCCGCCGTTCTTATCCTGGGGCACGCCGCCATGACCGAGCCTGGTGTCGAGAGTGAGTATACTCAGGTCGGGGAAACAGTATAACACCCAATAGACATAACCAAGCCTGCCTCTGTGCTATCTATTATGCGCTATTCTCCAGATCACGGACCCCTTATTCCTTGTTGGTAATGGTTTAATGGCGACTTGTATACACCATTCCTATATTTCTTGATGATATCCACACGCTATGCTATTTCTGGTACAACAAGGATAGCCATTGCAAACCCGTGCATTGGCAATAATATTTGGTATCCTTGACTGCACCAACATAGAGCAACAAAGGGGGTATGAAGCCAGTGATACTCGAGGGCGTGATGAGAGTGTACATAGGATTAACAACATCGTAAGTAACAGAGGACAGGTTCCTCAAAGTACATGCACGAGTGAGAGGACCAAAGGTTACCCAAGTAGCGGTAGCCATTGCCCTACGGGACACCGAGGGAACTGTCAACAACGCCAAGGCCTAAGGGGTTTGGGGGGGTGGGGAACCGTACTTACCAATGATAAGACTGGGACAGTCAAAGATATCCCGTCGTATAGTGAAACAGAATGTGCAGGGAACTGGCTCTCCAGAGGGCTTGAGAAGCACACAGTGGGAATATACGGATTGCGTGTGCGACTCGAAGGAATGGCGCGCAAAGGCTTCCCAGTATTCTACAACAGATTGTCGTTCGAATACCTGGAGTTGGACAGGTCTGAAGTGAGACAGCTGTCAACCCACCCGGGACCGCGGACTCACCTCGTAGATGAACTTCTTCTGCAGGTCTTGCTGGCTCCATTCGGTCAGCATGCTGAACTCCAAGCCTACTAGGCATATCTCCCCCGTACGCCGCCAAACGACGGTTGGCGTTCCGCTGTACGAGATGAGCTTTTCGAGTTCCTGCTTCCGGAGAACGACATTAGATTGAACGAGAGAATGGAATGAGTTGACGTGAAACGCACAATGAGTGAGCGCTGCAATGATTTTTCTGCAAAAGTCTCATCCTCAATTGACAGGGGCACTTGGAGAGCGATCAATGAAGGCCGATAGATCGCGAGCGCCCTAACAACACGGAGGATGTCATTCTGGTCGAAGTGAAGGCGGAGATACTGCATGAGATAGTGGTAGCCCTGAAGGCAGCCATCAGGGTCAGGATTCTGGCAGACAGAGCACAGGGAGAGCAAGAAGGGGTGTCGTATACCTTGGTGTAGTCGTATGGCGCTGTCACTGTGCCGTAAACATTGCTAGCATGTGAAGTTGATGTCGGTTCAACTTGCTGTCCGTGAAGTTGGGTACCGACTGAGTCGCTGGACAGGTTCGTGCCCACCACAGCGACTTGTCCCGAAGAATGAGACGAGATTGACTGTGGCGGAAGGTAGGAAGGGACCGTGGGCGGAGGCTGAGATGAAAGAGGTGAGGTATCGGGTTGGGGAAGAGAAGAAAACATGGAGGGTCCAGACGGTGCAGGCATCGGGGCTCCACGAGCATCGGGTCCGAACATGGGCACATCAACGGGTCCGGATTGGCCATACATCGGCTCGGGATGGGAATTCTGCTGTTGTGGGGGCGCTAGAGCTCCTGTTGGTGTTTGAGGGGGTGGCAACTCTCGTGATGGCCAGCGTTGTTCTGACGTGATTGACCCGAAATCGGTACATACGACTAGCCGATGGGAATGCAGATCTAGTGGATGGCCGTTAACGCGTGCAGGCGGATTAGGCAGTGCCGCATCATCATGAGCTTGATCACCCAAGATTGCCGAGAGCATGGAATATTCCATGTTCGCGACCTCAGAACCAAACCCTTGTGTGTACTGTGTACTGGTATTGTACGTGGGTGCATCCTGTGATCGCAAAGGGAGCGGCGTCTTTCCAGCAGATGCAGAGACCGCCTGCGGCGACGGAGTTTTCCCTGCGCCAGCTTCCTTTTCCTTTTCCTTGCTCTTCTTAAGAGCCGCTACGTACTCATGAGGACCGGGAAATTGCGGGGGGGGAGGGGGCCGAACTCACCAAGTTCATCTTCGTCCAATAGGTACTTGGCCTTCTTCCTGTGGCCTTCAGTACAGGTGTTGGCCATGCCTCGTCTCACGCAACGTTGACAAGGTCGTGAATCATCGCAGGTGAGATGTGCCTTTTGACAGTGAATGCAAGCTGGCCATTCCGCAATGGACGATTAGAATGTGAACTTGTCGTCTGGGGGATACTCACCTCTGTTTGCTTTCTTCTTCTTTGGCGCTTCCCGGGTGGTTTTCAATGTCCCTTCCCCTTCGGGTGGTGGGACGTCCGCGTTTGGTTTTGAGTCTCGCTTTCGCTTGAGGGAGGATTTCTTGGTGAGAGTGTTCCCCACATCTTGTGGTTGCGTCTCGGAGCTCGAATTCGCTCGGGATGTGAGCGAGCTTCCAGACGAGTGGGGTGAATCGTGGTGCGCCATATAGGAGTGTGGCCCGTATGACGAACGGAAAGATATGCCGTGTGGTTGGCAAGAGGTTGAGTCGAGGTGAGACTGTAACTTGTGCGAGAGTGCTTCCAAGCTGGAGGGACGGGAGAAGGGCTCTGGAAAGAGAAGCTGGGGTAGAGGGATAGTCATACGAGCGGGTGGGGTAGAGTGAGTGGTATGAGTGGAGTGATTCCCTTGAATAGTGGTTATATTCGCTGCAACACTGCCATTCGATGAAGCGTTGGATGAGCTCGGCGTTGAGGGCTCCAGGACCAGACTGAAACCACTGAGGGGTACGGAGTACGGACCGCTAAGAGAAATGGGAAACTGGAAACGGGAACGGGTAGTGGGTAATGGGTGATGGGTAGTGGGTTAATAGGTAACGGCGAGATGAGGGTGGGGGAGTGGGGGAGGGGTGGGTGCCACATATATATGGACACATACATATATAGAAACATACATACACGCATATGTGGAGAACCCAGCCGTGGAGAACCAGCCGTGCGCACGGGCGGTCGCGTTTGCCACACAACAGAGACAAGCGGGGTCGCTGTCGCGTCGCGTGTCACAGCCGTGGAAGTAAAAGTTGTTCGCTCTTTGGAACGTGCTGGAACGATGGAACGATGGAATGCTGGAACGTCCGCGTCCGCGTCGGCCCGCTCGTCGGTTTGCTTCTCTCCTTCCCTTGCTACTCCCCATGCTGCACATCCCACTCACATCTGAACTAGGCCCACTTGTCGGTCTCATCTTCCCACCGTCGTCCGGCATCGCGCCTGTTGTCAATCACTAGTAGTTCTTCTCACAACCGCTTTCGGGTTACTACACTTAATCGATCAACCCCAATCAACATGTCTCGTGTGTTCCTTCCAACGAGCCTGCTTGGGCATCCCTCTGAGCCAGGGTCGCGCGGAGGCGGGACCGAAAATACCTGTGGTCCGGGCGTTCGTATGTTCGTTCACATGTTCGCATGTTCGAATGTTCGCATGTTCGTGTGTTCGCATGTTCGCATGTTCGTGTATTCGTGTACTCGTGTAATACTCTCCATTCCGTCAAGGTCAAGTAATCACATTCTATACTACGTTCCTCACGTCAATGACATCGTCTGAGCCTTCCGCAACACCTTTTTCCGTGACAATGGCACTGATGAGGCTGGCGGGGGTCACGTCAAAACTGGGATTGTATACTCCCCCACCTTCCAAATCGAGGTCCGGTGTCACTTGAACGACAGCTTGCGCCAATGATCCGATGAGTCGGCCCCGGACCAGGCATGCTTCCAGAGGTGGCCGATGCTCAATGGGAATGCTGGGAGAGCTTAGTATAACCCCTCAACAGATCACAAGAGAAGCCTCACCGGGTACCGTCCCGCGTCTCCACATCCACAGTGCTCACGGGGGCGACGACGACGAACAGAATGTTATGGCGGAAGGCTAGAACTGCCACGTTGTAGGTTCCAATCTATGCAGCATGTGGTCAAGGTCTAGATACGCCTTCTCGTCTTTTAGTGGACGCACCTTGTTGGCCGTATCCCCGTTCCTATTTGGCAGTCCCGAGGCCCGTCAGTCAATACCACGAGGTGAGCCATTTATCTTACAGGGCAATCCTATCTGCACCGACGACTGAACGATTGTTACGGAAGAATTCCCCGCCGGTACGCATGGAGAGACGTACCCACTGCATGGATTTCTTTCGACTGGAAAAGCGAACCAACCATGCTATCACACAGCATCGTGGATGGTATTCCCAATGACAGCAGCTCAAATGCCGTCAACCTGACAAATCCAGGTTAACAAGCCGCCCCCCGTAGTCGAGCGGAGGAGACCGGGAGGAGCGATTGTACAAACCGGGAACCTTGGTGGTATGGCGTGCTCTGAGTATAAAATGCCCTCTTGAGCTTGCCAATTTCATGGAGGTGAGTAATGACGCCCAGCGCAGTCCCATATCCCTGTTTGAGTCCGAGATGAGTTGAGATTTATAAAATAAATAAAAGAAAAAAGAAAAAGAAAAAGGCCATTTTTTAGTGCACCAGTCGGTCACATACCGATGTTGCGAGACCACCGGTATTGCAAACAGTCATGACGTTTAGCCCATTTGCAGAGGCGCCTGGGTTCCTCTTTTCGACTTGGGCGATAATCCATTCTGCGCCGTGCCGTGACATTTCTCGATTCCGTCCCACATCCTCATCTGCGATTTGTCGGCCCTCTTTCACGAGCAAACCAGCTACGTCTTGGGTTGTCGAACCAGTCTCCACTCCCTGCCTCAAGACTTTGCGCAAACGTCTAATGGCTTGACCGAGGTTCACTGCGGTTGGCCTGGATGAGAAGAGGTGCGTGAAGATCGGATCGAGATGGGCTTCCAATGCGTCGAGTGATGCCAGGAAAGGTGGGGAGGGGTCTGCTTGGAGAGCACGCGAAAGATGGGAGGCAATCGAGAGACTGGCAAGGCTGGCTATCGCTGGGGCGCCCCTAATTTTCATCGATTTGATTGCTTCGTATGCATCGTTCGTTGAGTCAATCCTGATCCACTCCTCGGTGTGCGGTAGGAGTAGTTGGTCAATGATCTGGATCTCATCTCCCTCCGTCTTGATTGAGGACAGGGCCATGCTTTCATTCAGAAAGCACGGCCAAACTTTTGTTCGCAATGGCCTCCACGGACACCACTCAGATGAGGCATATTCACATAGATTTCACCACATTATGCATCAAACATCCCCTACGAAGCAAATACATGAGATCTTGCAATTCATCTGAGAGCCAAAGCAAATGGAAGGTGTTCGTCTGCAGAGCTAGTAAAGCATTGGATTGTTATTGTTTGAATGACCGGCAGTGTTCAACTAATCAACTGTAAGGTATCGAGCCAAGATGCAGCGCGGTAGAGCGCATTATATGGGGTCTATTGTAGTGGTCGTAAAAGACAGCGTAGACGATGCGTGTAGCGATCGCATTATGAGGGAGTAATGTATGCCGGGGGAGTCGTCGAAACAAGAAAAGGCAAATGCCAACAACAGAACGGCGCCGCCGAACAAAGCGAGAAAGAAAAGAAAAGGGGCGGAACCGGGTATTGAATACACAAACGCGAATAGACACTCTCAAGTACGGGTCTAAGCGTTGTAAAGCTCAAGGGGAGCGCCGTACTGGCTGTTGTACAAGTCCGTGTTGTAGGCGTACCCATAAGGCTGCTGCATGGGCATGGTCAAGGCGTCGGTGTCGTAGTGGAGGCCCTGGGTCGTGTACTGGGCGACCGCAGGCAGTTGGGCAATGGCAGTGGAGACATCATAGCTCGGGGTTGGGGCGTAGCTCTGGAAGGGGGCGACCACCTCGGAACCGTTGTCACCGTAACCGTACATGGCGTTCTGAAAGGCCACGTCTGCCTTGGTCGGGGTAGGCGCATAGGTCTGCCTTGAGGCGACGACTGGAGGGTCGTTCTCAAACGAGGCGTTATAGTCGACGTATAGGACGCTCTCTTGTGCAGGCTGTGACACTGCGGGGTTGTAACCAGTTGGGGAAGCGCTGGAGAAAGTCCCAGACCATGGAGGGAGAGGAGTGGATGCGGAAAGGATGGCACTGCTAGACCTGCACATAGTTGTCAATAATCACTCGCTATTAACATACACCAAGCGAGTGTACGTACGATGGGCGCCTCTGCTCGGCGTTGAAGGTGAATGCAGAGGTATCATCCTCGAAGATTGGGTGCGTGGCATCGGTGGTAAGCAGCGACGCTGCACTCTTCGACGTGGTATCGCTGCCAGCGACGGATGCTACGGAGGCAATCGAACCAAACCGCGGGCCCTGATATGGCATGTACTGAACAGAGCCATCTTCTTCGCCATTTTCGACCTCGGCATGTACGGGCGCGCCGAACGAGTAGTTGGGATTAGGCAAGGGACCAGAAACGGGAGCTTGAGAAATGCGAGATGGAAATACGTATGAAGGAGTTTTGGAATAGGTTGCTGTAGGATTGTACCGGGGTTGTGGCTGACTGAACGAAGGAACCGTGCCAGAAGGGGACGGATTATCGGAAACGCTGCTTGGAGGTGTGAGGGTGAATATGGGGGACGAGGACGATCTCTGGTGCGACTGCTCGACCGTGTACGGGGCCGGTCGGAGGTGAGGTAAGGACGCCCGGTGTGCAAGAGGACCGGCGGTGACAGGGAAGCGCATGAACGGTGTGGTGCCAATCGATGTGGCAGGTGCCGATGGGGGTTGTGGGGCACCCGCCGTGTTGATCAATGGGATGGCCGGTACTGATACAACGCGCGGGAGAGTGGGGATGACGGGGACCGTGGGAGCAGGTTGAATTGAAAGGGAGCCTGGACCATCGGACGAGGGCGAACAACTGGCAGAGTTTGCAATCATGGCTCGTGTGCTGGAGGTCTCAGCATCGTTGAATGGCGACTGGGTCAGGGCACGAGAGATGTCAGAATCCGTGGGAGCGGAAGGTGAGATGGCGCAGGACGATGGCTCGTTTTCGGGGGTCGATGACTGGAGGTGCTCGTTGTCCTGGTTTAGGGCGGCGAGGGCTTGTGCGCGTAGCTTTTTCTCCTTTGCACGTCGGTTCTGGAACCAAACCTGGACTTCACGGGGTGTCATGGTGAGGCGGATGGAGAGCTCGGATCTGGTTGCGGCATCGGGTTTGTCAGTCGACTTGAACTGCTCCTCAAGGATCTTGGTCTGAGCACGCGTCGTGCGCTTTCGGTGCTTGACCTCGTTTGGGCGGTAGTTGTAAAACGCCGGGACAGAAGCTTCTCTGGGCGGTTGCGTATTGAATGGGTCTGAATACGAGCCTGGGTACGGGTGAGGGCGGACAACATGCTGGAAGCTGGGATTGACAAAGGGCTGCATGGACTGCATGGGCTGCATGGGAGGATGCTGCTGCTGAACCGTGGGGAGCGAGAACGGGCGGGAGGTGAGAGAATGGACCGAGGCGGGCTGATAGGCAGCGGCAGAGCGGTACTCGGGGTGATAAGAAGTAGCGTTGAGAGTCACTGGAGTGGTGGTGGTCAGTAGATGAGAGGAGAGGCGGGCGGAGAGGAGAGGAGAGGAGCGAGGGAGCGAGGGAGCGAGGGAGGCGGACGTCCGACTTACGGGGTCGGTGTACAACAGCGTGGTATTCCATTTTGCACAAAATAAAACAAGGCGATAACGTGAAGAAGTTGAAGAAGGTTACAGCTCGTGCTGGGCTGTGGTTAATGCAAGAAAGCGGCGAAATCGTCGAGACGCTGGCGCCGACGGAGAGCGAGCGGGCGGATAAGGCCGGTGGGCGGGGGGGATGAGTATTAGGTTGTAGGTTAGTAGACTAGTAGTACGGTAGGTTGTAGGCGGTAATTAGGAGCGAATGGTTGTTGATCTGCGCGAGGACGAGCGAGAGAACGACTGGGGTCGAGGGTGAGCAACGACGAGGCTAACGGGCTTGCGACGACGGCGATGACGACGACGACTTGGAGAACGAGGAGAGGAATGAACTAACGATGTACAAGAGAGGTGCCTTTTCGTCCGCTTCACCAGGTGGCTCGCGGGCAGAGTACCAGACGCAGATGGGGGAGGGCGAGAGCGAGGCCGTGTTGCCCAAGGCGTAGTTCTTGTACCCCTCACACCAAGCACCCTAAGGCACCCTGCCTGATCCCCGAACACACTCCGATCAACTCAGACGCTCAGAAGTGTATTCCAAGCAGACACAGACACACACAGACACACACAGCAGACACGGACGGACAGCAGACAGCGGTCGACAGCAGACAGTGCACGCTATCGTTATCACTCCTTTCCCCCACTTCCTGCCCGCATTGTGTCCACCTACAAACTCCAGTCCATCACATTGCCCTTCTCGACAATCCCCAGTACCTCCGACAAAAACCCCTCGCTCTCCCCAGCTAGCGGCGACCCCCGAAACAACGATGAGCCGTCGAGCGCAGCTTCTCTCCGCTTCTCCGACATCCATGCGCGCCCCCGTTGCACAGGTTCCTCGGTGCACACCTCTTCGATCGTTGGTCGGAGAGCTGGGTCCCGGCGCATCAAGCCTCGAATGAGTGTAATTAGCACCGCACTGCAATACTGAAAGTCGACTTCGTCAAACTTCTCCTCTCGCAGCTTGTGCCAAGGCGTGCCCCTGGAAACACCGCATTAGCCCCTCTTCACATCTGACAATCCTCGCTCGATCCCTAAGATCTACTCACATATCAGGAACCACAATGTTCGCGGTCGCTTCTAGCACCATCATTCCAAAGCTACCCCGAGGGGTTAGTTGAACAGAACAACGAGGGCGGCACCGGACGTACCTAAAAATATCGGCCGCCTTGCCATAGACCCCAAGGAGCACTTCTGGCGCCATGTATTCGCGGTCACCCTCCCTTTCAAACCCCTCCTCTTTTACCCGTGGCCAAACGCTCGCCATTCCGAAATCACCAATGAGCAGACGACCTTCGTCTGACACAAAAACGTTCGCTGGCTTGATGTCCATATGGATGTACCCACTCTGATGGATGAATTGGAGGCCCTACGAAGGAATCAGTCCGAGTGGCTATCTCGAGTGGCACCTTCGCTTACGTCGGCAACATCGGTGATTATCTTCCACACTTGAGCCTCCCCTAGCCGATCGAAGAGCCGCCCGTATTCATTCAAGAAGGTTGCCAAGTTGCCCATTGCACATAAGCTGGTCTGAATGAAGAGGTGGTCGTCTTCGTCCCAGCCATCGACAAAGTCGAGAACATTTACATGTCCTCCCTGTGCGTTGAGGGCCTTAAGAATTTCTACCTCCTCCCAGAGACGCTTGCTGGTTTCGTCGTCAGCCAAGCTCGTAACGACTCGAGTCGAGGTGCCACTTACCGATGCCTGACACCCTCAAAGCGCCGACTCTTCTTTATGGCATGCTCTACCTCAGTCCTTTTGTCTTTGACGTGCAGGACAATCCCGAACTGTCCGTTACCTAATTCGTTAATCATGGCAAACTGTTCCTCAAGTCGCCCAGGGCAATTGATGTCAGAGATCTCTTCCTGTCGCACAAAAATATGGCTCGCCCGACTTGGCAGGTGAAGCCGCTGAAGACTCTTCTCCGCGTTTGCACGTCCATGAGTGGGGGTATTCTCTAGACTGCTGGTTGCAGACAGGCTTTCGCCTGAGGAGGATGTGGTAGAGAAGGGACGGAACTCGTTGTTCCGGATGGAACTGACATTAGAAAATGGCTTTGTATCGATGGTGAGCGCAAGTGTTTCAAACTCGGCTTTCCGAGGCGCGCGAGCGGGAGAATGAGCTGCATGTCCAACAGGGTTGAAGGATGTGACAGGCATAGATTTGCGAGGGGCTGAATGGACGTCGCCAGTCTCAGAATACTAAATGAAGATCTCAATGAAGAACCCACCTTTGATATCCCAGGCCGGCACATGGAACGTGCGAGACTTTGGAGCAGTTGCAAATAGCTTATGTTTGTGATTACGTTTTACTGGTGTGCCAGGTACAGCGGTCTTCTCTTTGTCTTGAGTGTGGCCAGTGACACCCTGTTGAAGGAGTATCTTCAAAGCACGCTCATCTTCCAATGATGTCTCAACAAGTTCGACAGCGGGAACCGCCCAAGCGGACGACTTGCGAGGTGCTGAGAGGATAGGAGTCTCAGTACAGAAGTCGCTTTCTTTCTCTGGCACGCTGCTGGTGCTCGAGGCGAGTAGCATAGTTTGCTTCAAGCCGGTGGGGCTTCCATCAGATTCATCGCTGACGACCACCCCAGAGTCGTGTGGCTTAAACTTCTTGCTAAGTCCTGGGTCAATGAGGAAAGGAATGGAAAAGGACGAATCGAAGGTAAACGAATCGTCCCCTGCCTGGCTGAAAGAGAAAGACGTCTCTTCCTCTGGTTCTGGTTCTGGACCCGCAGGTACAGTAACAACTTGGGGTTCGGGAAGGTCAATTGCAGGACCGCCGAAGAGAACCTGGGCATGAGAGACTTGACGTTGGAAAGACGGAGCTTTCGCTGGTGATGCACTGGATGGCAACGAAAATAGGTTCAAGCGAGGCGCAGGAGAGTCCCCAATCGACTCGAATATGCCTTCTGTTCGACGCGGTACAGGAGGTGGGCCCATAAGTCCAGAGGGCTGGAAGGCCCGTCGAGCCAACGGTGAAGCATCGGAGTCGCTCCACGTAGGGCTCCAGTCGAGGAAGCGCGCCTTGCTGTCTTCAAGCGACATCTTCTTGAGCGAGTCGCCAGTCTTCATCAGCTTTCCCAAATCGAAGACCGGTCGATCCGGGGTGGACTGCAGCTGTGGAGGTGGTAATGACCCTAAAGTCGATGCAGAGGATGCAGAGGATGCAGGTATGCGAGACGGTGCCGATGCGCGAGGTTTACCCCTATTCAAGGGTGTCGTTCTAGGAGGGGCATTGGGTCTAGGGGCAGTCTCGACAGAGCGACGCTTTCGGCTCTTCTCGCCATTGCCTTCTTTAGGTCGGCGTGTATCAGCAAGTTTGGTATTTCTGTTCTCGCCAAAGGGCTTTGGTTTCGGAGGACCCAGTTTCGGAGCAGCTAAGCCAGACGTGAATAATAGCTCTCAAAGAGGACGGTTAAGGGGACTTTGAAATTACTTACAAAGCCGTACAGGGAGTCGTGGGGATGTATGCGCACTATATCGTATCAGGGGGCTGACGAGCGCGTCGTCCTCGTCGTCGGAGAGCGCGTCGAAAGGCCGTTTGACATGTGATTGGGCGAGTACGAGTGCCGTTGTATGGTATGGAGACGGTCTCAAGGCGCGACGGAGGGGAGACACGTCCAAGGGCCGGCTCCTGCGAGGCGAAGAGCGCGTCTGGGTCGGCGTTGCGGGATAAAACAGGTGGTGGTTTGAGTGCATGATGATGACTAGTTGGATGCTGAGATTGTTGGTAATGTCAACTGAGCTGGAAAGTGGTGAGGTGGTTCAAGGTAACAAACACGCTTGTCAGCCTCAGAGTCCACCCGCCACAAACAATGCTCAGATCACGTGGTCAATGGCCCGCCGCACTTTCACAACAAAATCAGCACAGTAGATAAGTAGTACTTATATAGCATACATCACTCGTTCACACCCTCGTCCTCGCGCAGCTCCTTGATGAGCGACGTCTCAAACGACCGGTGCAGTAGATTCGCCGCCGCCACATACACAGAATCATGGGGATTGTACGACAGGCAGTTCGTAATGATCAGCCGTACATCTGCAATGAACTGTTCCGGCCTTTCATATTCGCCGCGCTCCAGTTTCTGTTCCATCGAGTGTAGATCTACCACTCGGTTAGCTCCCCAAAATTGTCACGCTGCCAGCACGCACCCATGGGGTTTTGGACAACTTCATAGTAATCCGGGACCTCGGCTTTGTTGACAGCAGTGCGGAATGGCCACGATTGCCCATGATTCTGCAACGCTCGAAGGACGCGGGTCATTCGCACGAATTGAGGTGGTCGTACGCGGGTTGAAGTTCTACCGTAGTTTCAACTGCCGATCTAACTGAGATGAAAAATCAACTCACTCTTGCTGCTCCTTCACCTCGGGGGTCCATCCCCCTTCTACTGGAGACCACGGTCAGTATGATCCAACAAATAAGCTTACTTGCATACGTAATCCAGGTATTTCCTTGTACTCGAGTGTCGTGGGGGGCTGTCCCTCCTGAAACTGGGGAAGGCCGGCTCGGACGATGTGGGAAGACGAGCGACCCCGAACCTGAGCCTGTATGAATTCCTTTTGCTTTATCAAGGTATCGCGGATGGTGGTATAATCCACACGAGGCACGAGGGTACACTGCAAAGGCAGTTGGGCGGTTGAGCTCTAAGAGTCTGTGGTGCATACCTGCAGCAAAGTCGCGCCTTCGTAGTCTTTAATGTATCCTGCCCATGCAGATCTGTCCAAAGTAACGTCTTTCGAGAAGCCCTACCATCGGTCAGCGAGTAAGCTCAAAGCTCCTCTTATCACTTTTATCACTCACCTGCTTCTTGAAATATCCAACGGCGTAGTTGTCCGCATACGTAAGGAAATAGTTCACGTCTTGATACTTCTCCTGAATATGCTTCTTGAAGTGATCCATTAAGTGTCCACCATACCCCTTGACCTGGTTCGCGCTAGACACAGCACAGAACACGATCTCGATGAATCTCCTGTGGGAGAATGGTCTATACGTGATACCAGCGACGACTTTGTAACCATGCTTGATCATGGCGAGACCACACGAATTGCGGTCCATGACCAGTCGGGTGATATACTCTCGAGGCATTTTCGGGAGCTGCCTTTGAAAGAGGTTCTTGAGACCAGTGAGGATGATATAAGACCGTTCCTTCCCGTCATTCTCGACGGGTGCGAACTGGATCCACCCTTGCCTTTGCTCGGTTATGACGATTTTCTCCTTTTGAGGGAGCTGTGCATGGAATAAAGGGACCATCAGTTCTGAATTTTTGTAAATAGGAATCGGCCTTACATCAATAGATGGCCGTCCTTGGTCCACAACTGCACTCGCCACCGTATCGGCAACTGACTCGGCATCTCCCATATCTTCCTCCTTGATTTTGGGGACATGGCCGATCCCATTTGTGGTTGCAGGTGCCTTTGTGGGGACAGCTCCGGTACCAACAGCTCTCTTCTTACCGGCACCACGCGCGGCGGTCCGAACTCCACTGAGAACATTAACATGCTGGGCAGCTTTGCTAATATTCTTAGTAGGCGAACCATCTTCGTACTCGTCTCCGTCATCATCGTCATCGTCACTCAACGATGAACTCGTTATCCGTCTTCGCTTGTGGTGTGCAACCAAGGTATTAGGTGCCTCACTAAGATCTGACGAAGAAGAACCACGAGAGCGTTTGTGACCAATCGAGGATTGGCTTGCGGCTGGGGGTGGGTGGTTGAGAATGCCATGCAGCCCAATCAACCATGTAGACTCACCGTCAGACGCCCCATCAGACTCGTAGCTAGCTTGCCTTGATGCCGAAAATTCCATCATCTGCTTCCTGAGCGTGCTAGTATGTATGTTATCGAACTTGAAGTCCGCCAATTTATTATAGTCCTACAGGATGCCTACCATCAGATGTATGATCGACATTGAGATGTTCTCCCACGTACCTCCAGAGTTTCGTCTATCCGTAGAGCAACTTTGGCTCTCCTACTGAACTCGCTTGAGGTGAGTTCCGGGTGCGCGCCGTGCGAAGCCCACTGATGAGCACACTCGCACATAGTATTGGCACCATTCGGTTCTCCTTCGTCGGCGAATTGGACAATGGTTATTTCTGCGTCATCTGCTGGGTGCAGACCGGTACAGGGGCATTCCAAACATTGGGAATAGCGAGCAATTCTCACTGCTCGTACTGCATCTTCGTCTTCGTATGTGCCAGACGGATAATAGAAGACACTTGACATTTCGAGTCAGTTGGCTGAACCTCTGCGTACTGGCCGTTCCTAAGATTGACTCTTTGTTCCTGCGATTGCGCCTCCCCTTCGACCGGGCTACCTTCGGCAATTTTGGCTAGTGACGCCTTCCGAACCTTGGAGTCCACCTGTACCATATTCATTCAGCACCTTCCACTGCCCACGCACCTATTGTCCCAGCGATTATGATCGGAGTCCCCATGCAAGCTGCCGTACGACAGAAGGGCTACGCACATCGTAACTGGACATACCATTGTCATGAATCAACCACTGATACTTTCTGCAGGCAGTACTATAGGGAAGAAAGTGGTCGGTCTGTATTTGCCACCATGTCGACTCTCACGCAAATACTCATGTGACTTGACTCGTGTGCCATGTAGACAATAGGGACGACGACCCGGACTTTGTAGCTCATGCAACAGTCCCCGAAGAGGATGCTGCCGGCGGAAAACGAAAACGATCGAAAAAGGCTCTAATCTCAAACAAGCGCCGGAAACTCTCTGAAGAAAACCAATCAAGAAAGTCTCCAAAGAGGAGTAAATTGGATCCCTTTGAAGAGTCCGGCATGTCGAGTTCTCTTCGCCTAGATTCTTCACTCACAGCAGCATCAGAGGTTTCAAATCCGCTACCGATGTTACTCAAGCTCCAGGGCAATGCACTCCCTGCTGGTGAGGTCCCACACATCGAAATGGGAGGAAGAGGCCAATCGACCAACGTGAAACGCAAAGTCTCTCCCGTCACTTCAACATCCGGACCTCCGCCTATAGATTCTGACGCAACAGGTACACCAGAATTTACTTGTATTTGCGATTGACTATTAACGGCAGTTTATTATACCTTAGAACCGGAGTCTGAGGGAGAACCCTATATTCGAAGAGGAATCAATACGCCCGATCGCATTACATCAGTTGACGATGATGCTACCGAACCGGAGAGCGACGCCGAGAGAGAGCCGTCGCATGTGACAAACCTCGCAGTCTCATCTCGTCGAACACTCTCACCCGCGACTGAATATTCAGAAACCGAACCTGAGGCAGACGATATCCATCCGTCGCAAACAGACGAAAGCCGGGAAACGGTTCACATTTGGGGTGATGAGGATGAGGACGAGGGTGAAGGTATTGAGTTGGACGGAGAGATCGAATATTGCCCAGTGAGTATATGTGTTTCACCCGTATCATTGCCCATCCTAACCACTTCCCAGCATTATGGTCCGAAACCCTCTTTTCCAGCTGCTACGGCCCCGGCACTTTGCGGCCCTCTGGTTCTTGACGCCCCCAAAGGGATTCAGGTCCCCAGCTCTGTTAATCGCTACTTGCGCGAGTATCAACGGGAGGGGGTCCGTTTCTTTTGGGATCACTACAAGGAAGGTCGGGGTGGTGTCTTGGGAGATGACATGGGTCTCGGTATGCCCCTACTCTCGTCTCGATTCTCGATTTACGGTGTTTTGGTCCTCACAGGGAAAACGATTCAGGTGATTGCTTTCCTCACTGCTATTATGAAGAAACGTGCAGATAAGCGAGACAAAAACCGACGCGGACGGCGTGCCAAGGAGCTAGCTTTTCGAGGTTACGATATGAAGAACGGGTCCTGGCCGAAAGCAAACACAGATTGGCCGACATGCTTAATCATCACGCCACCTACCCTGCTGGACAACTGGCAGAGAGAACTTAGGACTGTGAGTAATTGATAAGTGAGGTGAACACAATAGTCAATTTTCTTCAGTGGGGCAACTTTGAAGTCGGAAAGTACAGTGGCTCGAGGGGGGCAGTACTCACGGACTTCAGATATGGACGATTAGATATCGGTTAGTACTCATAATGTCCACTTTTAGGTACCTATTGACATCGAAGTGAAGTCCTAGTGGGAATTGAAACAGCGCGGGATCGCATACGCGAATTGGAAGCGTTGGACTGGTCCGTCATATTTGTAGACGAAGCACATCGTCTCAAGAATCGCAAATCTTCCACATACAAAGCGCTCAATAAGTTCGCGTGCAAGGCTCGATTTGGACTCACGGTCGGGCCAACTCGTTAATGGAGTTAAGAAGGGGCTGACGGGTATCCACCAGGGGACTGCTGTTCAGAATGACTATAGGGAGATGTGGCCTTTGCTCGATTGGTCGAATATGGGCAGTGTTGGGACGTCCGCTCAATGGGATACGTACATTGTCACCCCTTTGAAAGGTAAGTTCTCAGCACTCAAGGGACACTATACTGACTCCTGTGCATAGTTGGTCAATCTCGGGATGCATCTAAGGAGGAGCAATATATGGGGAGGGTAGGTGGCTGCTCAACCGTGAAGTGCAGAGCTCAACTCTGACGATTGATCCAGCTCATTGCACAACGCCTTGTACAGGATCTACTGCCGCGCTTTTTCCTCCGTCGTACCAAAGACCTCATCGCTCAGCAGATGCCAAAGAAATACGACCATATCGTCTTCTGTCCCCTAACTCCGAAGCAGATCGATGCATATAGGGCGTTCTTGGCAGTAGGAGAGCTCTATAACATACTCCACAAGGACGACGGCTGTGGCTGTGGCTCTGGGAAGAGGTTAAGATGTTCATCTAGAGCTGGACCCACCTCCTGATATTTCTACCATCTCCAGGAGGAAAGAGTGCTGTTATCAAGAGCAATCCAGACCTGGTATTGTCCTGAAGTACATGGACATTTTCTTAAAGATTTCCAACCACCTCATGCTTCTATGCCCCGGTACTTGAACCTCCCAAAATGGTCTCCTGGGTGTGATCCCTGATCTTCACCAGGTCCTGGCGATGATCCAGAACAGCTTGCTAGGAACCTTGAGCTTGCCAAGGTCGCTTTCCCCGACCGTAAGGTCACATTCGATATCGCATTGATGGATTTCGACATGTGCGGGAAATGGAAGGTTTGGTCAACCTTCTGTGCTGCTAGAATCGCGTTGGATAACGAACCTCACAGGTGTTGTCCGAATTATTACGAACCTGGCACGAGGAGGATGAAAACAATAAAGTATTACTGTTTTCAAAGAGTGTGAAGCTACTTCGTGCCCTTGAATGGTGTCTACAGTACGAGGGCTACGATTTTGAGTTCATGTCTGGGAAGGTTGCACCGGCGGATCGTACGTCTGGCTGATTCGACTGGACCAACTCTTTCCCACTTTAATTTAGGTCAGGCTATGGTGGACCGGTTCAATAACGACCCAGAGAAATTTATCTTCCTCATCTCGACCATGACGGGTGGGGTTGGACTCAATTTAACTTCTGCGAACCGTGTGGTTATATTCGGTGAGTGTTCTCCCCTCGTTTGAGCATTGTCTCTAGCTGATGCGAATCAGATCCTAATTGGAGTGCGTGGTTGCAACATGCTCGTTGGCGGTGATATTTAACCCCAACAGACCCGGCGCACGACCTTCAAGCCATGGACCGTGCATACAGATTTGGCCAACAGCGGGACGTTCATGTTTATCGTTTACTCGGGGCTGGTTCCCTGGAGGAGCTCATATACGCGCGGCAACTCTATAAGCAGCAGCAAATGCGCATTGCCTACGAGGCTAGCTTACAGACCCGCTACTTTTCTGCAGTCCAGGGAGACAAAAATAGACAAGGCGAATTATTCGGTATCAAGAATATTTTCAAACTGAACGAGGCGGAACTCCCTACGAAGCACACAGTTAGTTAAGACTCGTGCTGGTTCTCTCGGGGTTGACTGACGTGCAGCATGATAGATCGAGCGGGCTCAGCTCGACGAGAAGCTTTGGTCCGACGCTCTCTCTGCTGAGGGAATGAGTAATCTAGCCGAATTCTTCGAAGAAGACAGTGCGTTCTACTCTCGATCGTTGTTTACTTTGATACAAGCCTCTGTGGCAGAGATACCTGTGAAAAAGGAATCCGACGATCCGATTATGGACATCCTTCAAAGTAACGGCGTTGAATACGTGCACATGAACGACGCAATACTAGAGCCGAGTAAAGTTGAAGAAATAGTACGTTGCTTCCCCTTTGATATTGCGGCCGTTGCTCAAGGTGACACCCAAGGTTCTCGAGAACTTCAAGAAGAAAACGAAGCACAAACAGAGGGGCAGAATGTCAAAATTTTACGGCGACGGTGATAGTGAAGCAGGTGAGGGTGGTCCTCCTTGGCCCCCTAGGCGTCCAAAAAAATCTCGGGCTCCAGCCTGATGGCACCCCACTTGTGAACCTCTCTCTCATTATCCTATGAATTAGTCCTTAATGTTGTACATGGTTCTGCCAGATGCTACATTGGTCTCCTCTTGCTGCTCCTGCTGACGTTCATTCAACTCAATCCCGTTAATTGACACCTTCGTGGACATTGCCCCGGAGTTGGCTTGCGAGTATTTATGAATGTCCACGGCCCCGATTAGTGACGGGGGCACAGGAGCCAAAGCGGAATTGCTTTGCTTCCACTTTGGACCCAAAACGTCAACATGGACTCTTCCGCGTACACGTACGTTGGTGTAGTGAACCAGAACTTGGTATTCTTATTCAGCTACCATCATATATCACACACTGACTAGTTGTTCCTAGATTTGCTGCATCTGTAGGTAAGCAACCAAAGGCATTGCTCCCCTGTGCCCGTTCTCAACCTCCCCAGAAATCCATTCGTGGTACCAACATCTTCCACGACTTGCAACCACACATTTTGCTACAGTTGTATCGACGAGGCGCTCCGTCACACCCCGCAATGCCCCGTAGACCGCTCTCCGCTCCGTCGGGAGGATCTCCACACAACCCACAGGATTGTACGGAACGTTAGTGCATTTCTCCTTGTTGTCTGGAAATCATAATGACTCATTGCATTCGTAGTTGGTTGACGAACTCCCAGTTGAATGCCCGAGTCGGGGACAGGGCTGTACTGCTACGCCTCAGCGTAGTCTGGTCAACATTCACGTACGAGAACATTGTCCGTATGCTACAGTTCTATGTCCAGAACAAAAGTGTGGCACAACGGTTCTCCGGAAAGACCTCGAGGCCCACCAAAAGAGCTGCGGCCGGAGACCAATTATTTGTGTTGCCTGTCATCAGGGAGTGGATCCCGAGAATGCAGAGGTACGCTTTGGGGATGCTAAATGCACCTATTTGTCTTACCCCTTTTGTAGGCACATCCGAGTGATTGTCCCCAAGCCACCATGACGTGCCCCGATTGTGGATCGGAAATGGCACGACGACAGTTAGAAGGACACGCAGACGAGTGCCTAGAAGCGGTCGTTCCCTGCACGCAAAGTGTCAACGGCTGCCTTTGGACCGGCAAACGAAGTTGCCTCTCAACCCATGGAGGGACATGTCCATATGAAGCCATCAGTGGTTTCTTCGCCATACACGCAAAGGAAATGGCGGATTTACGAGTTGAAAATATTGCCTTACGGGAACACGTATCGACCTTGAAAGCCCATTTTCAAGTCCTGCACCAAGATGTCGCGACGGCCAAACAACTTCTCGGCCCTTGGTACAAATCAGAAGTTCCGCTGTCTGCACCACAACCGATCTCGGCATCCTCCGAAATGCCTGTTCCCCTGGAGAGAGCCACCAACCGACGACGACTCTCTAATCCACTCAGCTGCGGGATTCTCGGATTTCTCAACAGACCTGCTGAAGACGGGGATCTACTCAACAGTCCTCCATTCTCATTTTACCCCCAGGGTGGCCCGCCTCCGACTCGCGGAGAGGGCTTATCCGTTTCTGTCTTGAACGATTTCACTCGGTCGCAACCTCAATCACCCATCCCCCCAGTCAACTTTGACACTACTCTGGAAGGTTCATTGAACTCGCTTCGTAGCTCCATTGTTCAGCTCTCGGCATCTCTGGATACGGTTAGCCGAAGGCAAGACATGAACTTTACCACTGAAATGTTGCGTATGCACGAAGAGGTCGGCTCACTGCGAGCTATTGTACATGGTTTGCGCATGCAGGTGTGTCCAGGCTTTATGTAGCCATATCCTGATCCACTTATAACACCCATAGGTGCACGCTGTGATGATGGAACGAAATAATGCATTGGCTGGTGGCGGAATTGGGTATACCACAACTGGTCTCAGCGATTCATCGACGATTCGTTATTTCAATCAGTCCCCGCCGCCGGCCACGATCTTTAACATACCAGCCACCACCATGGTCAAACGCGCAGAGACGAAATTATAGGGCCTCTCCTCTCCACCTCTTGTGCCTTAGATTTCTTATCGTGTACGCGTGGTGTATCAGACACCTTGGTTCGGGGTGTGCCAGGTGTAATTAGTATCAGTGCAAGATAGCTTGTCGCATTACAAAGGATAAGTAAATGAAGACACGGTACGCATCATCCACCGAGCTTCCTCATGAGGTCGATTCAGTTACAACTATTTCTGGGCCATGTCTCCTCTGCCGAAGCTGTGGCTTCCCTTCGTCGTCGCTAGCTTCCTTGTCGTGAGTGCCGATGAGAGAGGGGTTGTCAGATATGGCGAGACGAGAATGGTTACGTGATGTAACTGGTGACGAAGGGCGAGTGGCTGGAGGTGACCATAACCCAAAGCCCGCGAGCCCAAGAGATGCACCCTCCCCAGGTGTAGTGAAGTATTCAGGTGGCTTAGAGGGTAACTCGCCGACCGAGAGGCTGGAGTCGCTATTCTCTTTCGAAATATGAGATGAAGCCTTCTCTGGTTCCACCAGGACGACGCGTTTGGAGGACGTAGGATGAGCGTATGGTATCCCTAGCGTGCGTACGATCGCGTAGGATGTAATGTCCTGACCAGTGGGTTCAGATTCCTAAGTCGATGGTGGATTGCAGCGTACCAGCGGGTGACTTACAAGTAATGCTAAGCATAGTATAGGGACGATGCAAAGGAGACCAAGTATACGGAATATGAACGCGAATGTCCATACCCAAGAATTTGGGGGTGGATAGGAGAGGTATGAATAGCCTCCATGGAGCGCGCGCAAGGCGTCTAGGGCGTGTGCCGGGGTGATATTGTACATTGCTTGCAGTGGCGAGAGTGCTCGTCGTTCTGGCTGCTCTTGGCCAAGAACGGAAGGGTTCAAGCTGTGAGCCGTGATTACCGGTTGGACTTTGACCGTGCACCGAGGGAACGTTACTTTCGACAACCTGGCGCCTTTTCTCGACTTTACCGCTTACCAGGGCGTCCCTTTTCTCGGTATGCGTCATAAATCTCGTAGTGTGTGATGGGCGCAAGAAGCTGATTCCAACTCCGTTGGTTCCTTCCAGTGGTATTGCTTGCGCTCCTCTTGGCCGGCGTAGCTGTTGCTCGGACGAGCCAATCAAAGCATAGGATGTCCCTCAAGGTAAAATGGGGCAGAGAAAGGTTAGTATGCTCCTCCCGTCCTCATGTAGAATTCCAGCGAATCACGCCCGGGTTGCTTGTCCTCGTTTGTCCAGGATCGAAGTACCGTTCCCATCGTCCGATACTACGCTTGGTCAGCTGAGACAACAACTGTCCGAGTATACCACCGTACCGGCCGACCAATTCAAGCTCGTTTATGGCGGAGCAGTAATGAAGGATAACAATGCCCCACGTTCGTTCACTTTGTACAGTGGCATCTTTGACGTCTCTGTTGAGCTATTGGCTAGTCTCTGCCTTCAATCTCAAACCAAATGCAACCGTCCAGTTAATCGGTAGCGCGGCCCCTTTGCCTTCAGCACGTCCACAAACACATGTGAAGGAAGTTCCCATAACCCAAACTGCGATGGTCAAGACGATACAGGCTGAAATCGACTCGATACATCGCGAGCTGCTCCCCAGCTTGGTTGCCTTCGAAACATCTTTGACTTCACCCGAAAAACCATCTCAAGAGTCTCTCAAGCAAGAATACACTAGACTAGGAGAACTGTTGCTGCAAACCCTGTTACGGCTTGACTCGTTTACAACAGAGGGAGATTGGGAAGAGGCGCGCAAAGCGCGAAAAGAGGCCGTGAAAGAGGTACAAGGACTCTTGACGCGTATCGACACGGCTTGGAAGGTTTCGCAGGCCTAATTGTCCTTTCACCCCTTGGTATTCCTGTGGCTATCCCTACCAGTATATTTGGGGTATTTCAGAGCTTTATCATCGGTGTTTGAATATCCAAAGCAAAAGAGACCAATTCAATATTAAATGATCGAGCGATATTACTTCTCCAAATCCTCTAAACGTGAATATTTCCCGGCGCGTCCCTTTCCTTTCACATCGTAACCCAGCAGCCTCTTGACTTTCTGTACGCCACCAAGAAGCACGAAAGCAACAGTGGGGATGATCAGGAAAAACACAGCCGCAATGAACAAGTGGCCGGAAGAGATTTCGAAGGGTGTGGCAGACGAAGGGGATGCAGTAATAGTGCTTTCCTTCTAAATAATAGTGGTCAGCATACCGGTGAGGGGAGAGAGGGACGCGGAGGGACATTTTCCTTTAGAGCTCCGCGTGTGGAGGCACCTGTTTACTCATCTTATCAACATCCATGGGGAGCTAGATACAATAAATCAGCGGGTGCATTCCATGTTGTGTGGATCAAAGGTGACCAACCTCGCCAGAGTCCACAATAATCACGTCGACATTCGGCTTGTCGCGGGTCGTCGCGGTGTTTTCTGCGCAAACATGAGCCAACGAAATGCTGGTATCCATTGAATACCTACCAATTTCAGTCACGATGTCCAGACCCTCGATAACCTTGCCAAACACGACCTGGAAATATCATTGAGAAACTGGCTTTGAGGTCGAAACGACCCTCCCTCACGTGGCGGCCATCGAGCCAGGTGGTCTTGACAGTGCAAATGAACTGAGGCGTTGTTTTAGACGGCAAGAATAACGCGGAAAGAAAGGGACACTCACGAACTGGGAGCCATTGGTATCCTTGCCCGCGTTAGCTGTCCAATGCAATGTGAGCTCAAGTGTTGTGTGATTTACGGGTAAACAAACCCATGGAGAGGATTCCGGGACCAGTGTGACGGAGCTTGCTATGGGTAGTGTCAATGAAGAACGGGGGTAACAGTTGGAGTTACAAACAAATTCTCATCTTCGAAGCGGTCACCATAGATCGACTGGAAGTCCCTATACGTGAGCATGGCCTTCTCTCAAAGAGAATTCACAAACCTTGCCACCAGTACCGTTACCGTTGGCTAAAGGTGGGGTTAGAAACCACAGGATAGTACCGACAGTGCAAACACAAACTGAAGTCACCGCCCTGGATCCTTTAATAAGGTTCAGCAAAGCCATCGGTGCAAGGAACTTCGACACTCACATGAACTGCTTGATGACACGGTGGAAAACAGAACCCTTGTACCCAAAGCCCTTCTCACCGGTAGCAAGAGCACGGAAGTTCTCGACAGTCCTGGGTACGGTCTAAGGTTTCGTGACGTGTCAACAAGCGCGAAGACGAAGGCGACGGCTGACACCTACCTTGCCGTAGAGACCCATAACGACTAGGTACGAGATACGTGAGTACATGGTTTTGTGGTATGTAGCAGAGCCGGAGACATACTGCGACCAAGGTTCTTGTCGCCTTGCTTGATGTCGAAGTAGACCTTGTTTGTGATGAGAGGGCCTTTGCCCTCTGCGGCAACAGTCCAGATTCCCGCGAAGAGGACAATCGCAAGCGTAAAGATATTTCGAAGGTTGAGCATTTTCTGGACGTGGAAGGGGGGGAGAAATCAAGTCAACAAAGCTGTGTTGGGTTTGGTCTCAAAGCTAGCATGGCTAAGGTCCATCTGCGCGGGAATTCTATGCATTGTCAAGTAGATTGTAGATTGTAGATTGTACGCTGCAAGCCATAGTTCAAACTACAGTGGGTACCCGAAACCAAAACAAACCACGCGGGCGTGGATGACAAGAGACGAAACGAATAACAAAACCGATAGTCTAGACAAGAGAGCAAATAAGTTATTTGTCAAGAAATCATCCCCTGGTCTCGTCTTGGGCAACAACAGCGAGTCGACGGAAATTTCGGACCGATGACGCAGAAGTCGAGTCGATTTTCTTCTTTATGACTGGGAGAGGCTTCTCGATATACTCATGCTCTGGAGCGAACAAGTCCTCGTCCTCATCCACTGGTGCCTCGAGCTGGACGCCGCCATCGCCAAACTCCCCTTCGTTCCCATCACCCTCCACCCCTCCGAGGTACCTCATTCGCCCGTTATGCAACGCGTCCATCGCCGGAGTGATCCAGTTCTGTTGCCACGCTTTCTCCCTGCGTACCACGTCCTCCCACATTAGCATCCCAGAATTCTCGAGTCGCGCCCATTCTTTCTCCAACCGCCGCTGCGACACAGCGCGCCAGTCTTTGAGAGGAAGATTTTCCAATATTGGTCCATGTTCAGACTGAGAGCTCACGAGCCCGCCTGGGTTGAAGCCTGCGCCAGTGAGGGCACGGAGGAGAACGATGAGACAGCTGTACAGAGTATGGGGCAGATGGTTTCAAGTAAAATAGATTGTACGGTGCATATGTATGTCAGCTTTGTTCCAGAGACTCGGAATTATGCAAGAGTTAAGACCAACCTGAAGAATAGGATCGTCACGAGGAAGTTTCCCTGTCTGGCGTTGCGTGCACTACGTGCGGCGACGTATCGAAGATACTTCAGTATACTCCACATTGGATGAGGATGGGGTCAGGAGATGGAAAGGAGCGGAGCTAGGCTGATTACGCATCCGCGGTTGCTAATGCACGGAGTTTGACCTCGTTCTAAGTTCTAAACCTAGACAGCCCACCACAACGCCGTTCTCTCACCATAACTCTGGCGAGAAGACATACAACTTGGCTTAGCGCCCACCCACGCGCTATCAATTTAATTCACAAAATTTCTTCAGCAACTCGACCAACTCGACGTTCGCACGTGCAGGGTTTTGATCATGAATATGGCGTATTTCGCATCAGTCCTCCTTTCACCGTCGTTCCACACACATCACGGGCGTTGGGTATGCTGGACACCGCCGAGGCAGTTCCCGTCCGCCGATCGATTCGTTGTCATATTATTTGTGACCATGTATCAATCGGGTTCAAGTTCTGCAGGCAAGGGCCCCGGAGAATTATCACTCTACCGATTGCTCCTTCTGCTTCGCTGGTCTCCACGGCCCGCCGAGCAACCTCCATAGAGGTGGATTCCTCTTCCTCTCCTCCATCTCCTGTTCCTCCCTCTCCTGCGACCGGTCCCATGTGAAAGGTTAGAGACCAGTTCGACTGCCATTGTATTCGGGAAAGGAGACATCACATCGCTTTGTAGGGTGTCAGTATAGGTTGTCACTCCTAGAGATGTAAGGGTTGCTGCCTTGCTGCCTTGACCAGGGGCTATGGTGGCTTGCCTCTGCATCTCTCTGTGTGGATCCAGTCCGATAGTAAACTCACGCCCAACAGTGCTGGCCTGTAGCATGTTCAACTCTGCTTTGGACTAAAGGTAGCTATCGTCCTATTCATCCCTTAACACGCTCAAGATCTGCATACATATTCTGATTGATTCTGAGAGACTTGTTCTGCTACAAAGCATTTCCCCGCACAACATCCAACTAAATAGGAGTCAAAATATAAAGCCTAACTTGAGCAAAGTCGTAAAACGATTTGATTATATCGCATCCACTCTGGTGGATCCAGTCGTGAAATCAGAAAAAAATCAGAAACCTTGATGAGCTTTTAGATGCTCATTCTCCATTTGCAAAGCCCTGATGCGTTCTTCATATTCTCGGAGTTGGAGCTCCGTCAATTTCTTGGCAGTTTCCGCGTCAACCACCCGCCTCTGGAGCTTCTTGAGGTATACAGGTAAATCATCAAGCTTCTCCACAGCGTCAATGTAGACTGATAGATGATCGGCGTCTGTCTCCTGGCTCGGTCCGGATGACGACTGATAGTCGAGTAGCGAGCGGGGGCTCGCACTTGCGCATGCAATGTCGCGAGCCTTATGGGTAGGACTCTCCTGCATAATAGGTGGATATTTGCGAATACCAGAAGAGTAAAGGACGCACCAGAGGATCAAACGGCGGTAGGTCCTTTGTTTTGCCCTTCCTTGGCACAGAACCCGGTGGGCGTGGGGTGGAGAGTGCAGGTGCTGAGGATGGAGAAGCCCGAGGTCGATCTTTGCCACCGAATGGGTTGAACTTGAACGCCTGACCATTGTTAAACGACTCATCATCATCATCGTCGTCGTCGTTTGTATCGGTCAACTGCGTCAAGAGCGCCACAGAGGAGGTCTGACCAGCTCTGGGTTTCGGAGGAGTCGGAAGTTCCTCGGACAGAAGGGTCTCGAGAATTGCCCTTTTGCGGGGACTTTCCTGCCCTGTTGAAGAAGGGGAGCGAGGACGTTTATTGGAATCAGGACCTCTTCTCGGTGTGGGAGTAGCAGGGATATCATCGTCCCATTCTGTACAATAATGAATGATGGGTCAAGAGAGTCAAGTGTGGCAAAGGAACGTACTAAAGAACCCGCAATGATTGGGATCACCTCTTTCCATTTTACAGCACCAGAAGAGCCTAATCTTGTGATTTTAACAAGAGAGCGCGGGTACCACAGCGCTTACCTATTCGGATTCTGGACTGAGCGGGAAGTGCGACAGACAGCGAAGTCCGGGCAGTTGCATCTCAGACTATCTACCTGCGGGAGAGGCGACCTATACTGTGGTTTTCTGGGCGTGTGGGCGGGACTATGCATCTGAAGGATGTGACGAGGTCGAAGATAAACTGTGACCTGACCTTGACTTGACGCCCCGGATGGTTAAAACGATCACTCGATACTTCCTCGCGGATGGGGATACTGGGCTTCCAGCTATCGTCGTGCAGGTTACCTGCTGGACGGGCTCGTTTATGGTATGGGCGGGGACAACAGACGAAGCAATCGACAACGAGGACGCCACCAGAATCGATGGTCTGGTAGAGCAGGGGAGATTAGGACAAGATTGGGCGTGCGCGATGCCTAGCCCAAAGGTAGACGGGCGGTCCAGACGATGGGTTGAGAATTGACCATTCGAACCTGCTGCAGCCTTCGATCCCGGTCACAGGGACAGCATTATTACGATCCTCCCGCAATGGTCATGGTCATACTCTGGCGCTCTCAATGTCACAGAGATTGGGTGTGTGTCATCGAGCCATCGACCGTCGCTGTTCTACTGACTAACAAGATCGAAGCTCAAAGGTTCAAACAACAGTTCTTTGTGTCAATCGACATTTTACATTCCCATTCATCCATGGGCCAAGAAACCTTCGTCGCTCTCGCGCTTGAAAAGCAGGTCGTCAAGACCTTGAAAGAACTTCAACAATAGAGACCACATAAATCCATATATTGTGTACGAATGAATTCATAATTGTAGGACAACAAGAACCACAAGCATCTTCTTCCTTCACCGTTTGACCCAGGTGTACTGAGAGAAACGGTGCTGTCAGCACCACAGCTGCAACGACATGCATATGGACACGCACCTTTTTCCTCGCTTTCGCTTGGTTGGTCTTCTTTCGTTCCACCATTCTCCGATCGCGCACAGCAAGCTTTGCTGAAACAACTAGTTAATCCAAATGACCGAATGAGAACATGGCGGGACTCACATCTCCCGATGATGGACTTGACATCGTGCTCCAATATTTTGAGACACCTCGCTAACCCCATGGCAATAGCTTCTGACTGTCCCGTTGAGCCACCTCC
>Ga0307515_10001792_pt1 | contig 47885 bp, 7 predicted proteins | sample 17_EM_MG_FD_194513 | JGI IMG/M metagenome (GOLD analysis project Ga0307515, IMG submission 194513) | Populus trichocarpa ectomycorrhiza microbial communities from riparian zone in the Pacific Northwest, United States - 17_EM | ecosystem: Host-associated > Plants > Roots > Unclassified | place... | reverse complement strand
CTGCAGGGGAAACACAGGCCAGCTTATAGGAAGGGGGGACATAAGCTTGGTTAGTAGGAGAGGGGGGAGCAGGTTGCCTGGCACGGGACCTGGCGTCTCTACGGCCCCCTCCTGCAAGACACGGTCGGCCTGTCATGAGGAGACTCCTACAGGCAACGCGAAACGGGAACTAGCAGTAGTATAGGGTGTTGCGCCCCTATACTACTACTAGTCTCCTACAGGGCGTAGTACGTAGCAGCCACTGCTGGCTTTAAGGACCTCACCCCTTAGCTGGGCTCTGACCCTTAGTGCACCTGGTAGGCAGGCAGGATCACGTCCTGGCCAGAGAGACTGCTACGTGGCTCGAGAGAACGGATGCGCGTGTCGGTATATCAACAGACGGGACCGTTCGCCTCTAGGGCGGTACGCCGGTGAGATATGCTTAAGGAGCAAACAGGAGTTACTCAGGCGGGAGAGGTTTTGGCCCGGCCTTAACCGTAGAAGGTGGTGACGCCTAAGGGTAGGAATAAGCCACTGGAAAACTGGGGTAGAGGCCTGGATAAGCAGGCATGTTAAACTCTACTATATTATAGCTAATATATAACTACCTAGGTGCGGCGTTAGGGCCTAGGCCTATATAGAGGAGGAAGGGAGACGCGTAAGAGGCTAGTAAAGACAATAGCAAGGGAGAGAAAGGAGCCAAAGTAGAGCATGAAAGAATACTAGAAAACCATCTACCGCAATACAATACTGGTTGGACCGTCACTAGAGAGATATATAGGAGTCGAAGATACAGAGGCAGACTCAGGCAAGAGGAACCCAAGCCGTAGCATGGTTAACGCCATGGGGGGTAAATACCTAAGGGCTCTAAGAGGGCCTAATAAAGGCAGAAAATACAATAGTAACACTCCTAAGGACAGGAGTAATAGAACTAAAAGATTGGCTTCACTAGGTAGGTGTCCCAGTAGGTAGCCTAAGGTGCGAATATAGCTGGCCAAGATAGACACCAAAACACGTAATACTGTTATGCCCCTTACACACCGGTCGAGAAGCAATACTCTTAGCAGCTGGCACAGAAAACTATAATACACTGCTCTTAATATAGAAAGGCCTTAAGGCGGCTACCCGGTGGCTTATTAGCTAAAATATGCTAAACCAGTTCCGGGTTGTAAGGGAAATAGTAATAGAAGGCAAAGGGACGACTAACAGGCGCCCCCTAATAACTCTATAGGAGTAGAGTAAAGTTTATAATACTAGCGCGTCCGTAGACTTGTTACGGCAGCAGTGGTTCCCAAGGAGGTCAAAAAGTAAGGTAGTAGAGCACCACTGGTGACTCGCAGGCGACTTATAAGCGAGTCCCAAAAGGCGGGGAGATAGATCACGGGGTTTTCTTAAATAGAGTTTTCTCCCCACACGTATATAAGGAGTAGTCCGCGTGGGCCCAACAGGGATCCGAATCGGACGTTAAGCAATGAATAATAATAATTATTCTACTAACTTAATATCCTAAATTACTAGAGGGAAGAAGAAATTAAGACCTTCTAATCTAAACTTATTAATTTTAGGTATTGTTTATATGGGCCACTACCTTAAATATACTAACGGTGCAAGGAATAGTAAGAAAAATGGTTTAGAGATAGAGCTTATATAAATTGCGAAAAATAGGGTTATTTTGCTAGAGACTATAGAGGTAGTTAAAGTAACTACGCGGTAAAGGGATAATAGTATACTATAAGGAATAAAAGAATGTTTAATTAATAGTTTTATATTTTGTTATAATAATATATACCAAATTTATAAGGACGCTAAGTATAGCGTAATCAATTAGCTATAGGAGCTAGTATTATTTAAGTTTAGAGGAATTAATAAACTATTATATAGGTTAGATATTAAAGATAATAAATCTAAGTTAAGTAAAATATTTAGTAATAATAAGACAATAAGGGCAGCTTACTAGAAGTATATAGACCTTAGAAAAGTTATATTAGAAGTAAAAACTAAAACCGCTATAGAGCAAGGTTTAGTAATAAAAATTATAACACTATTAGATACGGCATTTATCGCTTTATAAGATAAAAGGAGAAGTATCCTAAAGGGATTAAGCAAGCAGATAACTACTAGTGCTAGCTTATTACTTAATAAAGGTAAAAGGCTATAGGCTTAAGATTCTTAAAAAGAGATAAAAAAGACCTAAGGACCTATAATAGACAATTACCAATAGAAAAGGGCAGTAGCTTAGTTTAAGGACAAATAAATAAGTATAGGACGCCAGTTTAGGAACTATAAGTTTAGATAATAAGTAGGAACGTCTATACTAGGTAAATAAGACATTTGGCCTAAAGATTAAAAAGTTAATATAATAGTTAAAAAGTAAGAAGGCTTTAGAGACCTAAGGACAGGCTAAAAACTATAAGAAAATATAGAAGAATTTAGGAAATAAATTTTTATATAGCAGAAATATAACACTAAGTTAAAAGTGTAGGGTTAGTTAAGGACTAGAATACCTATATAAAGAATTACTAATAGGTCTAGAGTAGGAACGCTTAAAGTAAAGTAGCTAGATAAACTAGAATAAGAAGAGGATCTAAGTATTCTAATTAGGTTTAAAGAAAGATATACTAAGGGCTATTATAACGCAGTAATAACAAGATACTTCCTTAAAGATAAACCGTATACGCTAAACCAGTTATATAAAAAGTGGTATAGGCGGCAACACAATAATAAGTGGAAAGACTTCTATATATAGTTAGACAAAAAAGTTATTTAGGATTAACCTATTATAGAAAAACGCATAAGTTATATTAAAGGAGTATTAATTATAATATTAAGGAACCTAAAAGAAAAATTTAGGGACTAAAGAAGTAAGTAATAAATCTTAGTACCTATAAAAGAAAGACTAATAGTTAGGTTAGCTAGATAGAGGTTTAAACTAAAGGATAAAAATAAGTTAAGAGCTAACCTAAGCTACCTAGCGCATTATATACTATTATAGATAGCTTATATAGATAATATATACGGAATATATAAAGTACTAAAAAAAAGAACTATAAGTACCTAGTAGGGATATATTAGGTACTAGATAAGAAACGGTTTAGGGATACTAAGTATATATATAGCTAGTACTTAATAGAAGTTTAGGAGTTAGGAGACTTAATACTTTAACTAGAAAGATTTCTTATAAAAGAATGCCTAGATGGATAATAATAGTGGGATTATTTAGAGAATACTTATTTATAGTATATAGAAGAAAAAAAGCAAACTAAGTATAAACAAGATCTAGTAGCTAATAGTTAGGAAAAGAGGAAGCCTATAAGACTAAAGGGAACTAGTAGTAGAGCCTTAAACCCTTAAAGGAATTTAAAGACGATACCTAAATTTAAAAGTTAATTAGTAAGATTAGTAGTTTAAAGTATTAGTAGATAGTAGAGCAATAAGGAACTATATATTACTAGCAGTAGTAAAAAAAATAGGGTTACTATATAGATAGAGAAAGTACCCTTATCTATTAATAATAATTTTAGAAGATCTAATAGCCTATAGAGAAGGCATTATTAATCTTAAAACAAGACCTATTTAGTTAACTATTAAAGGGAGATAAGTTAAAATGTCTTTTAATATCTTACTATTAGGAAAAGATAAGGCGATTTTAAAAATACCTTAGTTACAGAAATATAATCTAAAGATTAATTAGGTTATAGGTTAAGTTAATATTAAAAATACTTAATAACGTAAGATAAAATAATAGACTAAGATAGTATAGTACTAAGTTGGAGTAATATATAAGGAGACTAAGCGAAGCTTAAGTTACGTACTAAAGAAATACCATAAGTATAGTAAAAAGCTATAGAGTCCAGAAAGTAAAAAGCTGTTAAAATATATAGTATAGGACTATAAAATAGAGTTAGAACCAGGAATAAGTCTAAGGTTCTTTTTAACCTAAAAGTTAACTAAAGTAGAGTTATAGGCATTTAAGGAGTTTGTTTAAAAGAACTTATAAAAGGGATATATTAAACTATTATAATTATTAGCGGGATATTTAGTATTGTTTATACCTAAGAAAAACAGAAAGCTTAGGATGTGTATAAACTATAGACAGTTAAATAGCATTACTAAAAAGAATAAATATCCTTTACCCTTAATTAGCAAAATCTAAGATAGGATTAGTAATACGCTAATCTTTATAAAGATAGATCTAAGATAGGCGTACTATTAGATTGGAATTAAGGAAAGTAATGAATAAAAGGCAGCCTTTAGATTAAAGAAAGGACTATATAAACTATTAGTTATGCAATTTAGGCTTATAAACGCACTAGTAACGTTCTAAAAGTAAGTTAATAGTATATTAAGAGAACACCTTAATAAGTTTATTATGGTATACCTAGATAATATTATTATCCATTTAATAAGTAAAGAAGAGTATAAAGAATATATTAAATAGAGATTATAAGAAGAATAGATGTTAGTAGTAATTAAGAAATACATGTTCTTTACTAGGAAGATAGATTTTATTAGATTTATTATTAAACTAAAATATATTAGTATAGACCTAAAGAAAGTAGAGGCTATAGTAAGTTAGTAAGAATTAGAGAATGCTATGTAATTAAGATTTTTTTAGGGGTTTGAAACTACTATAAGAGGTTTATAATATAGTGGTTAAAAAATATTAAGCTATTTATAAGGTTTATAAAGAAGGTGGAACTATAGGTATAGAGTATTAAATAAAGGAAACTATTTAAAGAACTTAAGGAGCTATTTACCTAGGACTCAATCCTTAAGATCTATTAACTAAAGTTAGAGACGGTTGTTAAGATAAATATATTAGACTTTGCACTAGGGGTATACTTACTATAGAAGCACTAGGACGTATAGCATTTAATAGTATACTATAGTTAAAAGATAATACTACTAAAACTAAACTATAATATCTATAATAAGGAGTTATTAGGTATAGTTATAGCACTTAAGAAATAGAGAGTATTCTTATAAGGTATAGAAAACCTATTTATAGTTAAAACGGACTATAAGAACCTTATAGGATTTTTAATAACAAAGGAACTTAACTAGAGATAGGTTAGATAGGCGGAAATGCTTACGGAATACCATTTTAAAATTTAGTATACTAAGGGAATAGATAATATATAAGCAGATCCTCTAAGTAAAAAGGCTAAATTATAAAGTAATTAAAAACTATTAGAAGTATTACTGCATAATGGCAAAGACGGAATAATTAGGTATAATTATTCTAAGTTAGTAGTAACTTAAGAAGGAAACTAGATCTATAAGTTACTAAAGGGTAATTAGGTATAAAATATTTAGGAAATATAGCTTAAGGATTTAGACTTAAAGCAGTATAAGAATAGAGAAGCAATTTATGTTCTAAAGTTAGTTATAAAAGAGTTTATTAAGGAATTTTATAAGGGAATAATATAAGGACACAACGGAGCTATAGGCTTAGTATTAAGACTTTAAGAGGAGTATATTATTTAAAAAAAATCTAGGGACTAGTAAGACAAGTTATAAAGAAATGTCTAGATTACTAAAGAAATAAATTAATAAGGCATAAGCCGTACGGAGGGCTATAACCTATTAAAATACTAGAGAGACTATAGGAGGTTATATTATAGGACTTTATTATTAAGTTATTAAAGTTAAGAGATCCTATTACTAGGTAAGATTATAACGCAATCTTAGTAATAGTAGATAAGTTAACTAAATAGGGCTACTTTATAATATGTATAGAGGAGATTTTAGCAAAAGATATTGCTAAAATCTATATTAAAGAAGTGTTTATAAGATACGGAGCATTAAGTAAAATTATATTAGATAGAGATCTAAGATTTATAGTTGTATTTTAGGAAGTATTTTTAGCAGAATAAGGAGTTTATGTAGTAACCTTTATAGTATATTACCTATAGATAGACAGTTAAACGGAAAGACTAAATTAGACGCTAGAATAGTATCCAAGGCATCATATTAATTACCTACAGAATAATTAGGTATTATTATTACTAATTATATAGTTTATATATAATATAACACTATAAGAAGGAATAGGAATATTACTATTTAAGGCAAATTATGGATATAAGCTAAGAATATTATTAATACTATACTAAGTAAAAAAGATAAGTAGTATAGCTAAATAAAAAATAGAGACTTTAATAAATCTTTATATAGACCTTATAGAAATAGCTAAGGAAGTATAATAAAGAATAAAAAAGTACTATAATACTAAGAGATCTAAGGGACCAGATCTTAAGAAGGGAGATAAAGTATGGCTACTATATAAAATTTTTAAGAGTTAATAACTAAGTAAGAAGTTAGACTATGTTAGACTAGGACCTTTTAAAATTATATAAAGGATTTTACCGGTTATATTTAAGTTAAACTTACTAGCTAAGATAAAGATCTACCCTATATAGTATATTGCAATACTAAAGCTAGTATATGGGGATGTTAAATCACTAGTTTATAAGGCAGATATATATTGAGGTTAAAAAGAGGACAAATAGGAAGTTTTAAAGATTATTAGTTATAAGGATATTAATAACAAAATATAGCATAAAGTAAAGTAGATAAGCTATAGCAAGACTACCTAGGAGCTACTAAGAAACCTAAAAAAACGCTATAGAAAGGGTATAGGAGTATTAGAAGAGAATAGGTTAGGTAATATTAAAAAGGAGCTAAAGGTAAAAGAATTAGTTAAGGGTAATAGACAAACCGGAGAATCTAAAGGATCTACTACTGGTATATAAGTTGTTTCCGCCTCTTTTAGATTGGAATCCATTTTAGCTTTTTTAGCCTTAAGCTTATAAAGACCTTACTTAGTAAAACACTACTTTTTAAAGTATGCCTTCTTATAAACCTTCTTAAGACGGGTTAGCTAAGCATAAGTAGTACGCTAATCTTTAAATACTTACTGCTCCTTAGCACGAATCTACTCCCTATTATCTTAAAGTCTTTACACCTTAGAGAGGGTTAAGGCCAGTTTATTCTTAAGATAACTCGCCTTAAATTAAATATAAAACCCTATAATAAGTTAGATAAGGTACTAGACGCCTATAAAGGGCTATAAGACGCGTATATTTAGTATTAGAGACTAATTAAATATTATAGGAAGACTGTATATTTAATTTAGTATACTTAGTATAAGAGGAAGGTTAGTAACTAGATGGAGCCATTATTATAACGCATACTAACTTCTTCTCCGTATAATAAGAATAGGACAGTATAACTTTACTAAGTAATAGTATAATAGTTACTAGCCAATTATATTACTTCGATAATAATAATCTAATAGGAGGTATTAGAAATAATAAAGGTTATTAAATTAAAAATAGGAATACTATACCTTTAATAAATGACTTAGAGATACGAGATATCTTTAAGGACGAAGATAAAGAGGAGGGGGATGGTATTACAGACCTTATATTAATAGTAGTATAACTACTAAAAAGAGATATAAATAGACTAGTAGTGGAAGTATAGGAGGTGCTAGAACTAGTTAAGCTATAGAATAAGGGGTAGCTACGTCAGGAAAAAATTTACCAGCATTTTCGCAGCATTTGGCGGCATTTGGCGGCCAAATGCGCAATCCGCGCACTGCAACGTGTAGCGTATAGTATTGACTTAAGTGCGGCATACTGCCGCATCTAACAACGCAGTGTAGCATACTGCCGTATCTAGTAACGCGGTGCAAGTATACTGCCGTATCTAATAACGCGGTGCAGCATTCTGCCGCATCTAATAACGCGGTATAGCATTCTACCGCATCTAATAACGCGGTACAGCATTCTGTCAGATAACTCATATAGAGCTATTTATTGATGAAATGGGTTAATTAATTGATAATCTTGATCATGTCTTGACCTAGGGCCCCTAGGCTTAGACGAAGATATTTATAATGCACGTGACCCATATATATAACTCGTGCACGTCCTACGCTACAGAGAATATAGATTATCTAATATACCCCCTTAGCTTCGACCTAGTTAAGGACGAAGCTAACCACCTTCTTATGTCCGTTAATGCGTTAATTAAGCTGTAATCTCATCTAAATCCTTCCATCTCGCTCTAATCTTCTCCCTTAGGTCCTCTAATTACTTCTCCTCATTTAGCTACTCCTTAATATCTACCATTCCAATCATATTAATGAAGCTTTAAAACCTCTACTTAGGCAGGGCCTTTATAAGTCCATCAGCAATTATCTCCTTCGTCACTATCTATTAAAATTATACTTATCTTATTACGTATTCCTAACATAGCTAGTATTAATAGATATTAACATGTCGGAGCTTTATAATTAGCTTTACCGTATCTTTTATAATTAGTTAGAGCGTCTAGGTATTATCGCATTTAATAATTAAGGGCTTATTTAGCTATAACGTTATTGCTTTAAACAGCCTACTAATAAAGATAGCTTCCTTTACTATCTGTAATAGGGCTAATAGCTCGGCTTCTATACTTAACGTTATAACTATACCCTACTTATTTACTCTCTAGGCAATCGGCCCCCTAAATAGCTTTATAATATATCCTTACAAGCTCTTTCTATTAATGGAGTTATCCGCGAATAATATGTCGCTAGTATAGATAAATAATTGCGCTTTACTTCTACCGTCTCCGTTATCTCGTCCTTAGTCGCGTATTTCTTTATCTCTCCCTCTACCGTTTATTCCTTCCTTATCTCCTCCATAGTAGATTGCTCTGCTCCTCGTGCTATATAGGTACTAGATAACTCTATCTACCGCTTAATAGTGCTCTTAGCTTAAGTCCTAATTAAACCTTACCAGCTGTAATACTATAAAGGCAATATCCGGACGTGTTGTAGTAGCTGCATAGAGTACTAAACCTAGTTTTCTCTAATATAGTATTATAGAAGCTAGTAGGGATATAGGACGGACTAATAGGTCTATATTAGGGGACGGACGCGTTAAACGGATTATACGGTAATCGGTAAAGAGGAGTTCTAATTCTGCTATAGGAGTATCTAGAAGACGCCCTCTAAGATCTATCTTATACTAGTTAGCTATCTTCTTAATATATACTTACTGGGATAGCCACAAGAGCCTCTAGCTACGATTACGTAGTATATAGATTCCTAGGAACTATTTTAGCTCGCTAAGGGTACTTATCTGGTATTCCTTGCTTAGCTCCTTAATTGCTCCTTAAGCTTTCTTCTTATCTATCTTTTAGTAGCAGAAGATAATATTATTAACATAGAAGAAGATAACTATTTTACCTTTTAGTATAACATACGGCTCCTAGGGTACTTCTTTAAAACCCAATTCGTTTAATAAGCTCGTGAGATTCTTCTGCTATAATAGTGGTAATTATTATAGTCCGTATAGGGCTTTTCTTAAGCGCAGTACTTTGTCTATCTTTCCTTTATTAAACCCTGGCGGTAGCTTTATATAGACGACCTTATTGAGATCGCAATGGATAAACGTATTAACTGTATCTATCTATATCGTCTCTAGGTTAAATTTTATAGTGATCGCCATAAGGGTTTAGAAGGTTATACTAGCTAATATAGTAGCTCTTATAGGTAGGTCTCCTGGGGCCTATTAATTTCCGCAGACTACTAAGCGTGCCTTGTATTTCTAGAGAAATCTATACTTATCCGTCTTATAGACGAATACTTACATTAAGCTAAGAACCTACTGTTCCTTTACATACTTCTTATCTATTTCTTAAAACGACCTTATTTAATAATAAGATTAGAGATAGGCTCGTTAAGCCTCTTGGAACTAATCTTAAAGAGAATGCGTATTAAGGTCCCGGATTAACTAGGGTGGTGGAGGTAGGTTCTTCCTATATAATCTAACATCGCGTATTCTACCTAATTTCAGCTTGCTGTCGTTAAGTCGACTATTAAGGTTAAACTTCCTTCCTACTAAGAAGGCGCCGTAATAGGCTAACGTAATCCTTTTAGTAATAAAGTCTTTAAACCTATTATCGCTGGCTTCCTTAAACAAGTCTTTAACTAAGTCATTAGACACCCCCTAAGTATTAAACGCATCTCCTGCTTAATAAGCGACGTCTTAATTAGTACCTTATATATCTAACTTTATAGGATACTTAACGTGAAAGGTATATAGAGATTCTTCGTCTTCTTCTGTTAGAGGTGGCGTATAATATATATCTTTAAGAGCTCTTACAAGCTTAAAATCTGCTAACTTATTAAAGGCTTAAACTAGCTTATTAACGTTGTTGTCTTCCTCTTAAATTAACGGTTTAAATACTTCTTTATCGTCTTTTAGAAGGACCTCGTTCTTGGTCTAGGTATTAGGTAGTTAAATCTTCTTAATTAGCATATCTAATTCGGCGTGTAGATCCTTTAAGATATCTATTTACTTGCCGTTAAAGAACGTCTTTTTATTAAAGATGATATCCCTAGTAGAGATAATGATACCCTTATATAGGATCCAGATCCTGTAGATATTAGTAGAGTTATAGCTGATAAGGTAGCCGATATAGGCTCTTGGATCTAGCTTGCTTAGCCTTTTCTTCTTTAGCTAGGCGTCCAACGTTATTACGTACGCCCTATAGCCGTAGGCTTTTAGGTACGCCAGTTATAGTTTTCTTAATCTCCTATTAGCTAGGAAGGTATAGAACCTCTTATATAGCAATTTCCATCTATTACTTTCTTATGGCGTTTAATCTCGGAGGTAAACTATATAGTTAACTATCTCGTCCTATAAGTTATGTGGTAGATTAGCAGCAATTCTTATTGCCTATGCTCTCTTAATAATTATACCCCCTAAGCGTTTGGCGGTATTGTTCTAAGCTTAGGTATATAGCGCTAAAGGCTTAAATATAATTCCTTAAGTCTATAGCTATTTAAGGGTTTTCCTTCTCCCTAGCTTGTTATCTAATTTAATAGTGTTAACCTTAAGGTTATACCTCAGACAAATCCATTAGGTGAAATCTTTAAGCACTTATAATGTCTCCTTCTCTTTGCTATACGTCGTTATAAAATACGGGAAGGTTCTTCCTAAGAAGGTATTATAGATAAATATAACTTATATAAATCTAGTATGCGCTTCCTTAAGGTTAGTCTAGTTAATATAGAGGTTAAGATAGGGTTTATTAATTTTCTATTTTAAGAACCTTCGTGAGACCTAACGCTTGATTTTAGCGAGACTGCAATATTAATATTTCGTTATCTTTAGGCCTTAAAGCTTAACTCCTAAGGCGTTGAGACCTAAATAATAAAGGCTTATAGGTCCTAGATAACCTAGACGTAGATACTATAGACGTATATCTCCTTTTAAATCTAGATAAGCGTCTCTTGATAATACTTTACGCTTCTATTAGCGTAGCAGTTGGCTTATATTAAACGCTAATAGACTTCCTAGTCGGACGTATTTAATAGTCTATTATCTGTAACGTTCTTCCATTTAATATAGGATTATATTATCCTTCCAAACTAGAAGATTATTATCTCCTTTATTGTCCTAGTAGTACTCTTATTTTTAAAGTAGACGGAACAATATAAGGTTTATATTAAAGTCCGTATAAAAGGCAACGTCCTTAAGACGTAGAATTCCCTTACTCTTATCTGGTTTTATAACTTAGATAGTGATATCGCTGTAACCTAGTATAGGCGCTTCTAAGCTGCCGGTAATAATGTATTTATATCTTAAAGCTTTCCTAAAGTTATAGAAATAAGAGAGGTTATTAAAGATATAGAGAGTGGTTCCTAAGTTAAGAATAGTTAATAGCTTTAGTAAATGGAGTTAACCGGTATAATACGATTCTAGGAATATCGCATTAGCTTCTCCCTTAATCTTAACTTCTTAACTCTCATCCTATCGTTATTCAGCCTTGTCTTCCTATTCTTTAAGTCTAATCTTTATAACTTAGTTAGCGAGATTCTTATTCTTTTCTACCTTCGTTAGCACCCTTTTAATGCGAGTATCTCTAATTATAACTCCTTTGGGTCTCTTATCTTTAAATAAATACTAATAGTTTTAAAGGGAATGTCCTTATTTCTTATACACTAAGTATATAAGTAGTAGCTTCTTGCGGGATGTCTCCTCGTCTACTAGTAACCTGGCTCTCTTTAAGCGTCTAGTATATGCTAAGGTTCCTTTCCCTAGACCTTTAGTAGTATTAGAGTAATCTATTATAGCTTACTCTGCGAAGTCTATATTAAAGGTACTCCCTCTTATAGTAGCATTAGCTTTCTTTAAGGGTATTCTAAGTCCTTTTTATAGCTCCTTTACTACTTTACGGTATTTAGAAGATCTTAACTTCTAAGGGTTATTTAACTTAGTAGTATACTTTATATAGTAGGCATTACTAAAAGGTTAAATAACGTCTACTAAATCTTAAAGCTAGATTCTGTTAGACATCTAAGGGATCTTATACTTCTCTCCTAGTATTATTGCGTATTTCCATTAATCTAACCACTAATTTAATTTTAACACGTGTTTGAACCCCTTAAGAGCTTCCGTATACTAGTGTTGTAAGTTCTTCCTAATAAATAATAAGGTAGGTTCTGTATTCTCCTTTAGCTGAGATAGCTATTCCTTAACTATAAGGGAAGGGTTAAGTAGTAGCTTCTTCTAAATTAATACTGTGGACGTTATTTAGGTGCGGATCTATTGTAGATACTCTTCCTATTTTAGGAAATACTTTATATCTTAATTATAGTATCGTCTGCTATTCTTGTACGTCCTCTATTAATTTGTTAAGAGCTATATATATAAGGTTACGTTGTTATTTAAATTTATAACCTTTAGATAAGGTGGTTTTTATAATAGACCTTATTTTAGTGCTGCATTATTAGAGTTAACGTAGGCCCATATTCGTTTATCTATGAGGGCTTGTAGTTACCAGATCTATTACTCCTAGTCTTCTGGCTTATTAAGGATAATTGTAGTAGACGACCTTAACGTTAGTGGAGTCATTTAAACGATAGGTTAAGGAGGAATTAAGGTCGTATTTTGTTGTTAGGATCGTCCTTGTTATTAGGATCGTCCTTATTATTAGGATCGTCCTTTAATAATTAAGGTGGAATCTCGTGGAATCTTATGGACGAATCGTCCTGTAATAATTAAGGTAGGATTTTAATTAGGGTCGTTTTGTAATAATAAGGTGTTAGAGTCTAACAATAAGGTAGAATTTCTTTAAATAATTAAGTAATAGCTAAATAGCTTCTTGTATCGGCGGACTGGGCTTATAACTATTAGATAACTTATATAGAGCTATTTATTAATAAAATAGGTTAATTAATTAATGATCTTAATTGTGTCTTAACCTAGGGCCCCTAGGCTTAGACGAAGATATTTATAATGCACGTGACCCGTACACGTAACTTGTGCACGTCCTACGCCACAGAGAATATAGATTATCTAACACATTCTGCCGCATCTAATAACGCGGTATAGCATTCTGCCGTATCTAACAACGCGGTACAAGCATACTGCCGTATCTAATAACGCGGTGTAGCTAATTGCGCATTTATAGCCACCTGGGTAAGTAGTGCCTTTATTCCATTAAGCTCTCTTTACACTTAATATATAATTAATATATAATGCCCCCCTTGCGCATTCTATATATCTTACTCACTTTAAGCAATAGATAAGCGTTACTCTTCCCACGCACTTAATAGTATTTGCTCAGTCTGCGCGGTTAGTAGTATTTACCCATTCCGCGCAATTAGTATACTTTACTTAGTCTGCGTAGTTAGTACCCTTTACTTATTCTACGCAGTTAGTACCCTTTACTTATTCTACGCAGTTAGTGTTCTTTACTTATTCTACGTGCTTAGTATATATTATATAAAGAACACATTTCGACCTAATAGTAGTATAGTATAACCTTAATACGCCTAATAACGCCCTTTAGTTAACCTGCTATTTTAAGTTTAATATTTATATAAGTCCCGCCGCGACAGTAGCACTGCACCATTAAACCCCTAATCATCTTTATTCTCGCTGTTATTTTCCCTATCTATCCCGCTGCCTTCTTTACTCTTATCCTCTTTATCAGCAAATTCCAGTGTCACCAGTCTATCTCCACTCCGTAGGCGGGCCTTTATATCCTCTAGTATAGTATTATCTATAATATCTATAACCTTAGACTCGCCGGCAAAAGTATACCGCAAAATGTGGTAATTAATTCCTATTTCCTGTTTATTATCACCTTAAATTTATTTAAGGCGCGCTTAAATAGCGTTAATATTATAGTTATATGGCATTAAAATCGTCTTATTAGTATACTGCGAGAAGGAGACCTTATATATGGTTTTGGGGTTTATTCTTTACAACAAATGCGCTAGGCTACCATTGTCCTATTATATTATCTTTAGGGCTCGATAAAATCGGCCTCTGCACCTCCACGCGGTAGAGCCCGGGAACCTGGCAGCTACTATTGATATTCCATTTAGATCGTGTTAATAGACTACTAGAGCAAACGCAGAGACGTATATACGGCTGCGCAGCGCCTGCGCAGCGACGTGGTAGTAGTGGTGTGAAAATTTTTCGCTGGGGGGTAAGCCCCAGCAAAAGTTTAAACACAGCTACCACGTCTCCAACATATACGTTCGGTCATTTAAATCGACAAGCATCATCCTCCGGCGTACCCCCTCCCTCCTACAAATACTACAAACACCACATAGCACCCGCATATATACGCATGCAATCCGCGCCCTAAGCGTAGCAGAGGCCCCCTATTTTAACATTACCCGGCAACCTAGGTATCTAGTTAATAGGGACTGGTCCCCCCTAAATACTAAAGTGTTCTCCTATACCTCACGAATAGGTACAAGGGCCTAGGTTTGGGCCCTAGGGTAAAAGCGATACCAAGTTATATACACCCCGTTGTAGAAACCCTTTAATAAAGGAATGGATAAGAGACCTTAGCATGCAGGCCCGGGCGGAACGTAAAAGCGTTATTATTATCAGGAGATATTCACAGGAGACTTAGAAAAGGAGCTAGGGACAGGCACACGACTTTATACAGGCAATACACAGACGTGGCAAAAATGGTTTAAATGGCAGACGGGGCAAGACAGGCATTTTAGACACTCCTACGGAGTCTTAGAGCAGTAACCTGACGGTATTTTTCCTCTTATTAATATAGTACGGATGCTATCTGGAAGTATTACCTCTCATATTTCCCCTAGAGGTTTTTTATACACCAAAAAAATGGGGTTTTTCTCAGATAAGGAGGTTTTTTCCCATAGGAATTAGTCTGTGTGGACCCATTAGGGGGACCAGGTCGGACGGTAAATTAAATCTATTATTATATTATCTTTATTAGCCCGCATATAACAATTAAAATAGCGTAATATTATAATATAGGAAACGGCGGTAAAGTGCTATAGTATACAGCGAGTATCGCGATATAACGTTGCGATGCGATTAATGTAATATTATATATTTGCACTTATAGTATGCGGTTATTAAGTAAACCCGTTATTATACTTAGGATCTAGTTCCTCTAAATCTTCTATAGTATTCTTAAACGGATCGCTAATTGCCTGCTAAGTCTGTAGTATTTTATCTCTAGTTACGTTTTATATCTTATTAACTTATTATAGAAGTAGCCTACGTAACCTTTTATTACGCTTAGGTTGGTAGCTCTTCTAGGTATTCTATAGTCGCTCCCAACTATCTAAAATATGCTTTAGTAAGTATAGTAAGAGGCTTCCTATAGATTTACCTGTAATTATAGCGTTGGCTTTAAACTTATAAATAACTCATATTCCGCTTCTATAGTCCTTAAGAGTATATTAAATCGCCACGCATATAAGCTATATTATATTAGCTATAATAGGCAAGAAGAGGTTAGCACTATTCTTATTAAGGGCGAGTAACTTTGGCCCAGAATTAAAGAATACGCGCTTAATATAACGTGTAATAATCGGCGCCCTAAATCTTATCTCTCTATCCTAGCCTTAGTTAGTTAGGTATAGTAAAAGGCAGAGTACTAACCGGGCCACTAAGCGTAAAGCGGTTATCCTTAAGTAGTTTCGCTACTTTCTCTGCTATAGCCTTGGTATCTAGTTTAAGGCAGTAATAGCTTCTAGCAACGGTATTACGCACTGCGTTTATTATATAATACCGAAACATGCTAAGCTGGTTATATAGCTAGAAAATCGGTTAGTATAGTGCTACTAAATCTAAGGACCGCGAATCTTGCGTGCCGCCGGCCCTAGTAGCATACTTAATGCTCCATTTATCGGGTTTCCGTAACGGTCTGTAATAGCAATTACCTCTTTCTACGTCTGCTTTATTAGTGTATTTAAACCGCTTATATTTATTTCCGGCCAGAAAGAGAAATAGAGCTCTTTGGGCATAGAGCCTGTTATTACTTATACGATAAGACATATCTAAGTAATACCGTATATCTTTATATCAACTAGGCTAAGTAGCTGCTTTATATATCATCCAAAGTTATCTTATAGCAGTTATTCATTTAAATAACGTATACGTTTCTTTTAAGTGTAGGTTTTAGATATCTTAGGGTTGCTTAGGGTTTACGGGCTTTTATTTAACGAGAACGGGACTGTCTATTAGGATAACGTTATTAAAATTAACGATAATAGGTTGTACTATGGCACATTAATAATAGCCTTGCCTTTTAATGGAGACAGTTACGGTATAAAGCCTAATATTATCCCCTTTAAGATCTAGATTATCTTAGGAGCTACTGCTTAACTTATAGCGTCTTTATTTACTTTTCTACGGGATAGGTAAAGGATAAGTATATTAGTTTAGTAGAACTATTTAACTTCTACACGCACCTTACTTCCCTAGAAGACGCTAAACGGTTTAGAGTCTTATACCTAATATACTTTAAATAATAACCCGGTTAACTTTTATAATATAAATTAGGTATTTCTTACTAAGTATATAGAAAGGAGCTTTAATAAACTTATAATAATAAGTTAGGAGGGCGGCCTAACTATCTATTAGGCTTTATAACGGGGCAATTAAATTGCCTTACTATAGCGTAGGGTCCTACTTTATATAATATTTTTTCTATACCATATAGAAGCCTAGTTCCTCGCGATATTTGCCTACTCTTAAGGTAGATAGTACGGTATATAGGATATAAAGGGTAGCTAGCGCGTGGAGGGCGATATATAGTAATGTTATGTTTTAGTTTATTATAGTCGCGGTAATCTACCCCTTTATTATAATCTGGCGCCGCTAGTTATAACTTACTGCTGTTTTAGCTAAGTTATATTTATTTACCGCCTAGTGCAACCCTATTTCCTTATATATGCATTAACCTATGCCCTATTTATTCGCTTAAAGTCTTTATTATATATAGTATTGTATATATCCTAATCGCTATAGTTATTTATAAAGAAACAGTCTATAACGTTAATGTCCGTTAGTATAAGTAAGATAGGCCTTATAATATAGTTAATATTATATATCTAAAGGGCATCCAGCGTACGTTTTGTCCTACTATTAGATGGCTTTATACTCTGCACTTTAAGCATTTTAGTTCTTGCGTTAATCTTGCCACTATTATAAACTTAAAGGGTCTCTACTAACGCACCGGCGTATTTTAGGTATTTACCCTCACTATCTAATTGCCTAGTATCCTGGATTGTAAATAGTAAATAAAGCCTTCCCACTTTATTACTATGGAGGCTGTCGTTTACCCGCTTATATTCTCGCACTATTATAGCATTATAGCGGGGGGCTCTAGTATTAGCTTATAATAGGGTATATTAAGCAAACACCTTATTAAGCTTATTAGTATTAGTGGTATCCTTCCTAAAGTAAATATAGCATATAACGCTATAATAGATGCTTAAGGGCATCTTTAATACCCAATTATTATCGGCCTCTAGTTGGTTAACGTCCTAGTCTATTTACCGGATTCCGTTAATCTGCTTACAGCATTCCCTTATAAAGGGGGCTAGTTTAGATATAAGGTCGGTAATCTCTATCCGGCGCTATACCTCCTTAACTATACGCTAGATAGATATATTGATTCTCTAGTCTTAAAGTGTCTAAGTTATATAGTTATCGAAGTTCTATATATACGAGTAATATGCGTATATATTAACTGCAGGACCTAGTTATATTATCTATATTACGCTTATTAGGTCTACTATATCAATTATATTAGTTAACGCCTATATCTTAAGTTCGTTCTAAAGCATAGTGTTAAGATATATAGTATTATATCGTAGTATCTACTCTTTATAGTTGTTCCATTTATTAGTCCTACGGTAAAATGCCTTCTATAGCTTATATACTTGCTTTAAATACTCTATATCTATGCCTCTAATTACTCCTAGTCACTAAATACTCTTTAGATAGTAGGTAATAGTATATAGCTTAGGAATTTTAAAGTGTGGTAGTCCTACCTTACTTAGTTAAAACGGAAGGAATATATCCTTTATCTTATCTATTTTATAAATAGCTACTACTAGGTACTAGATAGTTGATTCGTTGTATAATATATATTAAGATAGTATAGTAAAGTCCATAAACGCCCGGATAAATAGCATAGCGCCTTCGTTCTGTTTTAGTAAGGGTGCTATAGTAGGGACTAATTATTATAATAGAGATTTATATATCTTTCCTGTTTATTGGCCGACATTTACCTAGCTATCCCACACTATTATATTAGTAAATTGTTCCACCTATACGAAGCGGGTGGTAATAAGTGTATTAATATTTAATATCTCCTAGCCGCAACTATCTATACGTGGGATATTGAGGCCCTAATATTTTCTAGCCTGTATTTCGCTTTATATAAGCCCCTTAATCCAGTATATAAGATATTCACTAGTAAGGCCTTTAAGCACCTAGTGTAGGAAATTAGGCGCCATTATCTTATAGATATTAGATAGATTATAGCCCTATATAAAGTTACGGAACAACCAAATATAATCTAAGTTATCCTTCTTATTAGTATCGCAACCTTCCTACTACATTTATATTTGGTTTTTTGTCAATTAGTATATACAGAACGACTACGGTCGCTAGATGGCAGTCATTAGATTATACTGTTTATTTATATATATATAATAAGTTAAACATTTACGGCCACTTTTAATACCTGTAAGCGTAACCTATTCTTTATAATTAGCCATAAATATAGCTAGAAGTAGAAAGCAGTGTCGATCCTAGCCATCCGCGTATAGAAGACATACTCCTTTTTTACTAGCTTTCTCTAATGCTATAGGCATTATTAGTATAACTATACTAGTAGTAGGGTTGTCGCTAAAGCATACGTTTAAGGATGGCCGCGAGGGTCTTATATTGCACCGCTAGTTGTATTATTTAGTTGCTAGGTATATAGACCGGGAGGTATATAAGCAGTAATAGGGCTAGTCGATTTATAAATCGTTAAATACGCAGTTTAATATTTCTAATTAAAATATAGAAAAAGGAACACTAAAATCAAGATCCGACCCATATGGTCCTATGGGGGTTCCTTTCCGTCTCATCTTGTCCGCATAGTTAAGCTAAGAGAGAGGATCTCGTCTGTTACTGATGCAGCAGCGTTACGTTGTGGCTAGAGGGGGCCTTCGAATACTCAACCCTTGACGCCGTCAGAACAGTAGAGTTTTCACAGGCCTTGGCGCCAGACTAGTCAAAAAGACGACTCTAGAAAAGCGACTTCTGCACCCCTATGCGGTGGAGCCCGGGAACCTAGTAGCTACTATTAATGTTCTATTTAGATTGTGTTAATAGACTACTAGAGCAAACGCAGAGACGTATATACGGCTGCGCAGCGCCTACGCAGCGACGTTGTAGTGGTGCAAAGATTTTTTACTAAGGGGTAAGCCTTAGCAAAAAAGTTTAAACACCGCTACTACGTCTTTAATGTATATATTTGGACATTAAATTGACAAGTATTATCCCTTTAGCGTACCTCCTTTCTCCTACAAATACTATATATACCGCATAGTATCTACACATATATATAAGCAATCCGTGCCCTAAGCGTAGCAGAGGCCCCCTATTTTAATATTATCCGGCAACCTAGGTATCTAGTTATAGGGATTGGGCCCCCTATTAAATACTAGATTATCCTCCTATACCTTATAAATAGGTGTAAGGGCCTAGGTTTGGGCCCTAGGGCAAAAGCAATACTAAGTTATATACACCCCATTATAGAAACCCTTTAATAGAGGAGTGGATAAGAGACCTTAGTATACAGGCCCAGGCGGAACGCAAGTGTTATTTATTAGAAGATATTCATAGGAGACTTAGAAAAGGAGCTAGGGATAGGCACACGACTTAGATAAGCAATATATAAATATAGCAAAGATAGTTTAAATAGCAGATGGGGCAAGATAGGTATTTAGACACTCCTGTATAAAGGGAGTCTCAAAGCAGCAACCTAACAGTGTTTTTCCTCCCGTTAATGTAGTATGGATGTTATCTGGAATATTACCTCTTACGTCTCCCCTGGGGGTTTTTTGTACACTTAAAAATGGGGTTTTTCTTAGTAAGGAGGTTTTTCCCATAGGAATTAGTCTGTGTAGACCTATTAGGGGGACCAGGTCGGACGGTAAATTAAATCTTATATATATATAATTAAAATATAAAGCGGCCATGCTTTCTTGCCGCCGGCGTATTATATTAGTTAGGTCTTATCGCTAGCTAATATAATCGGCACTATAGTTACGCCGAGCGGTAGCTACTCTTGCGTCTTCTACCACTAGTCTACTATATTAAGCTTATTATATATTCTTGTTCCTGCTAATAAGTACTGCCTTACTAGTAAGAAAGTTATATCTCCTTAAAAAGGGCCGTAACTAATAAGGAAGGATATAATCTCTAGAGCATTTCGGTAACATACTAGCAGCTGCTAGTCCCCTACGGTTATAATTGTTTTAATCTACTGCGGTTAATTACTTTTAGATTATATCTATTTTAAAAGTAGTTTTACTTTAATATTATTAGCACTCTAGTAAGAAAAATGGTTGGTAAATACTCCCTAAAGCCTAATATCGTTAAACCACTCGTTAATAGCGCGGTTAGAAGCCCTGTAGCTTACCCACTATAAGACCTATACGTATTCTGCTTTATTGCTAAATGGATAAAATAGGGGAAGTGTCTTATCTAGTATACTGCTAGTACGCTTAATACGCGGCATAATGTTATATACTGCCGCAGTATCGTCCGCAGTTTGTAGATTTCCTTAGTTCCGTCCTAAAGGCTTTCCCTATAGCGCGGCTAGTAACCTCTTTAAATATTTTAGTCTAAAAGACGTCTATAGATGTTCTAGTTAAAGTTTACTAATTAGTCTTAACTATCGCCAGGATATATACCCTATTAAATATTGCGGAATTATTATTATAGTGTATATCCGCAGCCCCGTTATTCAGCTTATTAATAATATTATCGCCTAGAGCTTATATAGGTGGCCACTTATTACCTTACTCTGATTTAGCCTTATAATTAGTTATATAATGCCCTTCCAAGGTTTAATAGTATAATAGTGTATTATCGTCTATATATTATATAAGTGGCTACTTATTATATTACTTTAGCTTAGCCCTATAATAGGCTGTTTAATACTCCTCTAAGCTTTAATAGCGTAAAGGTATATTATTATTTATCTCTTTAATATTAACGCCCTTGTGTCTACCCTTCTTCTATTTCTATTATTTTAGATAATATTGTTTATAACGGGTTAAACCGTCCGTGCTTTTTACTTTAGTCCCGTACTTTCTATATTGCCACTAAATAAAGCTTATTTATAAATTACCATATTAAGCTATAATTTGCTACAGTTTAGTTAGAAGGGAGCCGAAAATAATATCTATATAGAACCGTATATTTAAAGTAGTATTTATAGCTTATGCTATGTTATAAGCTAGTTAAGATAGGAGGAGTATAGTAAGAGTATAGCGATGTCTGTAGACACTAACGCGCTAGATAGCGCAACCCGTTATATTTTACGCTAATTTACGCTAAATCGCGTTACGTTAGGCTAGGAGACTCTACTTATTACTAATATCGCGCCGCCTCTTTATTATACTAAGCATAGAATTCTAAATACCACTATTCCCTACTTAGGATACTAGACTGTTTTTTATAATGGGACGCGATATACAATAGCGGTATGCCGTAAATACGGCGTAGTATAACTCTGCGAGCGCTATAGACCTATAAAAAGACATACAGCTTATTACCGGCTTGGGCATTACTATAGAGAGACTTAATACTATTAAGCGGACTTTTAAGTAGGTTATTATTAAGGACGGTATTTTATATATTTTATTTCGCGGATAACTAAATAATTTACTGCGCGAGTAGGCGATCCAGAAAGTTATCCGTTAGGTGGTAGAATGCGAGAAGGCACTAGCGCTATAGGTATATAAGGCCATGCAGAATATACTAGCCCCCGTATAGTTAAATATACGTAAGAAGATAAAGGTGCTAGGACGGCCTGGCATTAACTATATAGTGGATGTAGAAAGGGGGTATACGGCTACCGTAAACTCGTAGAGTTTGTTCTAGCTTAACTATATATAGAACTGCGGCTATAATCTTAAATAACTCGTTATACTACTTTATAGGCGGAAACTAAATAGTACAAACTTAGTTCTAAGTATGGACGTGGCCTTAAGTCTAGTATTACTGTCTAATGCGCCTTAAGACCTACGCACAGTTAAATATTAGCTGCTAGTTAAGATGTTTTTAAAGGCTGGGGTAAATTGTAATAAGGAGTGGATATAGGCCGCCTATATAGAGACTATACCTATCCGAAACGATAGGGCCTTAAGGGCTGCTCTGTTAAGGGCAGTTTATTATAGGGTAGGTTAGGTTATATTTACGGCTATCTATAAAGATAGTATGTAAATGTCCGTTATAATTATAATATATTACTAACGTTTATCTAGCCCTATCTCTAGCGCGACACGTTTTACTAGGTAGGCTAGAAGGTATTAATTAATTACAGTTAATCTAATCTACGTAAAGATAGTGACTTTAGTTAAATTTGCCTTATAGCGAGACCTCCTATCGCACTAGGAAGCCCTAAGATTATTACCTATATATATAATCTTAGGTTATATAGATATAGTATAGCGAATTGCCTTTACTATAGGCTCTTCTATTAGGGGCAACTATATAGATATTATATTTGTCCTATATTTTACTAGCTAGTAGCTAGTATAGTAGGATAGGTATTATTTTAAGGGCCTATAGTATTAGCGACAAGTTTTTTAAGATATAGTAACGGCGTACTAATACTAGGAATAGCATACCCAATATAAGTAGGAGAGGGCGTTAGGTTACATTGCCTTAGCAACAGCTATAATAAGAAAAGGATTAGATCCTATTTAAGGTTATTATAGTTTAGCGAAAATAGAGGCGGCCTATACTATACAGAGAGTAATTAATAATAGTTGCGGTTACTAGCGAGATATCTAGACTATAATCTAACAAGTTAAGTACTTAGGGAATATTTGGTTATAAGTTTAAATTAGAATAAGGGCTTTAGAATAGAGTTAATCTAAAGCTCTAATCTAATTCTAAGGCGACCGTTTAGTTAAATTCTAGTTTAACTTAACTTTAGCTATAAATTTTTGATGTTCTAAAAAACACGCTAAAAGTTACTAAAAAGTTGGTAACTTTACTATATATAGAATCTAAACTAAGGTCTTAGCGTTAGTTTAAATCTAAAGGCTTTAGATTATATATATCTGTATAACCCGTAGAGCTATAAACGCGTATTAAATTAGGAAGGAACGCGTTCTTTCTGCTAGACTTTTAGTTTAGATTTTAAAAGCGACAGATTGCAACTAAATAACCCCTTAAAATCTGGATTATAGATTAGCATTAATTAACCGCTAGCCTATAAGGGATAGAAACTAGGATTACTAGGCTTTATAAATTAGGCTATCTTTACTATAATGCGCTTATCTATTTTGGAGGTTATAATTATTAAGAGTCTATCTTATTTAGCTGTGATATATAATATCGCAATATGCCGTATTTTACCTAGTGCTATAGCAAAATTATAAATGCCAAAGGCCTATAACTACCGCCGCTTTTGACTTCTATCTAGTGTCCCTATTTAAGGGTCTTGCTGCTAATAAAGTCTATAATATCCGTCCTTACCACCCTTTTTATATTCCAACGCCACCAACATCCTCTCTATTATTATTATTCTTGCTATTATTACCAGCACTATCCCAGCCGTTATTATTAGCGCCCTCTCTATTAGCCTTATTCTACGCTTTAGTATAATTACCGGCGCTACTAATATTTGCTCCACCCGCGAAGTTAGGGATAGTAATATTAAAGTTAACGTCTATACTATACGAAATAGGCGTGTAATTGGCTATACGCTAGCGGTAGATATGCTATATAGTTTTATTAACGTTAAACGGGGCGATAAGTTACTAAAAGTGCTCTTTTTACTTAAAATTCTTAAGGTTAATAAATACCTTATTATCCTTACACCACTTCTTAATTTTATAGTATGCGGTGTTTATAAAGGTTTTATTACTGGTATAATAATTATAGACTACCTAGGGACTACCAATAATAATAAGGCCTGCTTATGGTTTAGTAATTATAAAAAGGTTCCTCGCCGTATTCTAGACAAATTTTAGCGGACTAGCAACTATTATATTATACACTAATAACTCTACCTAGCTGCCTTAGATGCCGTTAACGGTGAAGACCTTAATCTTACTAACTACTGGCGCAAATTCCCGCCACTTACTGCTATCTTACTAGGCGTAGCACTATTCTTTAAGCGTATATAGCGCTATAGAGTAGACGGTAAATTGGGCTATATATAAAACGGTAAGGCTAACCTCTAATGGCTTAAATCTAAAGTCTATTAGCGCCATGGCTACTTAGAATACGCGTTAAGCGTAAACCAAGTTATACGTTAATTGGTTAAGCTCGTTTACCTATATAGTACTATTAACGGCAAGGAAGGTAATAGGGTGGTCGTAACACAGCATATCCTTAAAAAAGCTCGCCGCTAGCTTTAACTGCTCTTAGTCCTTAACTATTAGGCTTATTTAAAGCTAGCTATACGGTAGAATGGCATTTATAAAACATACAATATCTTTAATAAATTAATATTGCAGTAAGAACTACACTATATCTACACTAGCCGTAAGGAGATATATATAAAGGGAGATAGATTTCTAATAGTAGAACGGATTATTAAAATCAGGACTAAGAATTAGTTTTAGTTGGTATATATTACTAAGAAAAACCTAAGGTATGGGGTTACTAGCCTAGATCTATAGACCTCCCTAGATTAAATATGGTCTACTTTAGGCGAACCTAGCAAAACTACCTAGCTCAGACGCCTTTCCGGCCTTATTATAAAAAACTACACATATAGCACTAATAGAATATATATAAGTCTGCAAGACTATATTAGGTATTATAAGAATAATATTAGCCTTCTTAGCTAGGTCTATAATGACTATATTAGCCGCAAGTGTTAATCCTATCTTATTATTTTGCGTTATATTATTACTAAGCGCAAATTAGTGCAAGTATTAGCGGAATTTAGCGTATTTAGTTGTATTAGGGTCTACAATAGGATATAAGTTTCCGTTACTATCTAGGATACCTATAAGGCATAATAATTACTAACCTTTAGATAAATCTATAACCTATAACTACTTATTAAAGCTAGTAGCATTACTAGCCTTAAACATACAGTAGAGTAGGAATACTATATTTAGTATAAACGCGTCCTCATTAATTATAGCATAGTTATCCTGTTCCTTAAAATACTTAGGATAAGTATTAATGCCTACCGCTGTTTGCTGTATAATAGTATCCCGCTTATAGACCTTAGTTTCCATTAAGCGTATATAGCGGCAAAGGATAATAGGAAATTTAGCGGGACGGCCTTACGTAATTAGTGCCTTATAGTCCTCTATAAGCGCATTATTAATTATCTTAGCTAGCATATCTAGTTAATAATTAAGCGGCAATAGGACTTAGATTTTAGTAGGATCCTACTAGGGCGACCTAAGTTAATACTAGTATTATACTAAAATAGTTAGGAAGGTTAATTTCCCAATACTACTAGGGCCTTATATTAGTAAAATACCGCCTATTATATATTTAAGCGTAATATAGGTACCTATTTACTCTTCGTTAAGTAGCGGTAAGACGGCCTTAAGGGCATTATTAACTAAGTTCTTTTTATACTTAGCAATATTATAGTTAAAGTAATTAATACGTAGGAGATCTGTAAAGTTATTAGACAGCGTAATTTAGCGCTTAATATAGAAACTGTCGCCTCCTTATTATAGGTAGCGTAGAGTATTAATCTCTTAGAAGATTCTAACCTTAGGAACACGCTTAGTTATAAGATATTTAATACCCTATACCGTAATTAGGGCCTTACTTAGGTTACTAACTATTATAAAGTTATTACTACTTAGGATATACTCTAGAGTAAATATAGGGTTTAATATAAATTTATAATCTACCTATAGTTAAAAGATAAAAGTATAGTAGTTATAGCCGGAGCTAAAGGGAGTAGTATTAATAATAACTTCTTTCTAGCTGGCCTAGCTATCTACGTCTTTACCTAGAAATAAGATATTAATAATAGAGTTAGTGCAAAGGGCAAGACTATTAACTATCTAGATAGTAGCGTAGTAGACTTAGTCTATGCTACTTAGGAAGATAATAAGATAAATAATAGTAGGTACCTAGGGGTTTTAATTAACGGCCTTAAGGCTCGCGACTATGGTATAGAACTAGACTATAAAATACTTAAAAACGCTATTAAACTAATACCTTACGGGGATTTTATATAATGGTCGGTCCTTTACTAAGAGCTATATACTAAGCTAGATATTTACGTTATAGTTCTTCTACTAGTAACCTAAAGGATTATTAACGCTCTACTATTATAGGCTTGCGTTTAGGCTCGCGATATAACTATTAAGCTATTTAGTACCTAGCGTAAAGAAGTAGATAACAACCGTAGGACTATTTAACAGTATATCCTAAGCTTTATAGATTTACGGTATAAATAGGCTAAAGTCCCTATTAATAAAGAAGTACTTGCTAAGTAATATACGCGTACCTAGTGCGAGTTTATTAAAGGCAATAACAAACCTAATATAGTAAAGTTATAGGGTTATAGCATCTTGCGGGAGAATACAAGTAAGATACTTAAGCGTAGTTAGATATAATAGTCATTAAGTAACCGGAGAAGTAGCATTAGTAGTATTAACCTTAACGTCGCCGGTAATATTAGTATCTATAAATTGGATAGACGCCGTCTTATATAAATAATAAGTAGGCATTCTACCGGTCTTATAAGACGCCTAGAATGTAATGCTATATACTATAATATGCTCTTTAATAATTTATATAACAAACTAAACTATAAAGTAGTTATTATTTAGAAGCTAAAGTATATCTAAAGGTTCGGCTATTATAGAATTACTATCCTCTATATAGGTATCTAGATTATCTACTAGGCTATCTACCACCGGATAGAAGCCGGCTTTATTAAGAGGTTTAGGTAACAGAGAGGTAGTAGCTATACTTAAAGTGGTAGCACCTAGTGCATCTACCTTGCCTAGAGCAGTTATGGCGTCTATCGCCCGAATTAAAGTAGGTCCACTTATATAATTATTAATATTATACCCTATAACTTTATAGTTCTTATATACCTAACTATAGAAGACAGTTTAATGGTCTAGGGAGCTATAGTTTAGGCAAGTCTGCTTCTTTTTACCCAATAGCTAGGAATAGTCTTGCTTTCTATAGCCTATAGCACCATATTAGTTATACATCATACTAAGACAGTTACTCTTAAGATAACCAGCTTCCCCATAATTATTGCACGTAGGGTTAAGGTAGTTAGCTTTAAGATAACTGGCCTTACCACAGCCGTAATAAAGTTAAGAAGCTTTCTTAAGAGGATAATTAGCGCGTATATAGCTAGTAGATAAATAAAGATAGCATTTTAGAGCATTATTAGCCGAGAGGTATAGACTGCCAAGCTTTAGAAGAAGAGGCTTATTAAGCGTAGGGCCCTTACTATTGCCTTATAAGATACTAGAGCCCGCAGTTACTATAGTTAAGGCAATCTTAAAAACCATAACGCCCTTAGCGAACTTTTTATGGTTATAGACGTAGTTAACGTTACGAGTTACAAAATAATTAGTAGGTAGGTCTATTTTAGTAGTAGGCTATATTAAGCGGTAGTCTATATAAATATATTAGTAAATATAGATTCTCTATTATATAGCTAAGGCCAAAAATAAGGTAGCTAACTTACTACGTTATAAGGCTCTATAGCTTAGATAGATCTATAAAGGCACTAGTTATAAAGGTAGATACTAGTAGGGTAGAAGTAAGGGTAGGTAGTTAGTAGAGTTAAGTTAACTAGTAAAGGTAAGGAAATAAGGCGCGCCCTAATAAAATTGTATAAGTAAGGCCTTAGCGGTAAAGTATATAGTTATATACTCTATAGGTTAAACGCGTATAAGGGTAAATTTATAGTAATAAAACTAACCTATAGAGGAAGATATGGTATAGTATAAGTTATAGGGACTACTTTACCTAGCCTATCTTTTAATATAGGCTAGGCGATAGTCTAGCACTATTAAGCTCTTGTAGTTTATAATGCGAGTATATAGACGTGTAAAAGGGTAAAGAAAAAGAAAAGCAAGTAGTAAAGTAAAAGCACTTTATTATAGGCAGGCTAATTATATTATAGGTAAATGGAAACTTAAACACCATAATCTATTAAAAATATCACTAATAAGCATAGCCTATTACTGCTAGAAAGTATAAGTCTTTTCCTCCCTTAATTAGTAAGAGAAAAGGTATTATTAACTAAATAATCTCTTACTGGAGTACTGGGTGGGGAGTAGGATATTATAAGACTATATATAGTTCTAGATAGATCTAAAATAAAGATATTAAATTTAAGAGATTTTAACGTAATAAATACTATAGTAGAATACCACCCTCTTATATAATACTAAATAGATAAATAGCGAGATAAGTTAATATTGCTAAGTGGCTGGATATTAGTATATATAATATATCTACTATCCTAAAATACCCTAAAATACCGCAAAATGCCGTAAAATGCTATTAATTATATAAACTTATAATATAAGATACAAAACCTCCTACTACCTTTTATAGTAAATATGCATTTAAATAAGCACTAGATGTTTATACACAGATATAAATTCCGCGCACTAGATAATTATTATTCTAGATAGACTTATCTAGTAGGCCCTTAAGTGCTATATAGTATAATAATAACACTAGTAATTACAAAGTAAGTATAATATATTGCTGTCTACTAGAAGTACTACTTATTATATACTAAGCACTTCGCAGCAATAGAGTCCGCATATATAGATATAGGCTAGCCCTTTAACTCTAGTGGCGCGTATATCCACTAACTTTATATAATAATAAGAAATATAGTAACGCCTATAATAAGTGTAATACGTTGCCGTCTATTAGAAATATTACCTATTATATAGCAAATACTTTGCAGCAATAGAGCCCATACGTATAGATATAGGCTAGCCCTCTAACTCTAGCGGCGCGTATATATACCAACTCTATATAATAATAAGAAATATAGTAATGCCCATAACTTCTTACATTCTACTATACCGTAATAACTAGTTACCCCTTTACAGGCACTTAATAAATTACTTATATTAAAAACTATAAGAGTCTAGCGGTACTAGACCGCCACCTAGCCCTAAATAGGCTAGGTAAGGTAGTCCCCATAAGTTATATAATTATGCCCTTATTTAACTATATAGTACTAAATCTAGCCGTATTTACCTTAACTAGTAGTAGTAAACTATAGCTAATTTTACCTCTATGCGGGTATATGCGGGCAATTATAAGATTTACCTCTTTACCTCTTCTTAATTAACTTTACTTATCTTACCTTTTATCTCTCCTATAACTAACCTCTAACTACGTCTAATACTAAAGTTATACTAGTATAGCGCTAGCCAGCTACCATATAAAGCTCTCCTACTTTAATAGTTACCTTCTACTTAATATATGCCGTAATATTATATATACCTAACTAAATAAGCGACTTAATAATAACGCAAATATAGGTAAAGCTAGATGCGTAGTATAAGGCGAACCTAAAGCTAACTAAAGATATAGATATTACCTAAGGCTTCGGAATAAGTATTAAAAACTATAATAAACTAAAAGAGACGGTTAAAGATATTACAATTAAAGTTAAGCCTAAGTACGTAATATATCGCGGTAACTCTATAATAATAAAAGAAGGGCATATTAAGGAGTTTTATAAGTAACTCCCGTAATTTACTAATACTCCACCGGATTGGAAACTGTAGGTAATCCTAAAAATTATAAAAAGTGCTTATTCTAATTGCGCGAAGAGGGTACTAAGTACCTCTAAGAGTAGGCACGCTCTATATAAATATACGTCACCCCTAAAAACCAAAGTACAAGACGAGATAATGCTACCTTATCTGCTATATACAACACAGCCTATAGACATTACTACAACCCTACTATATAGTATTCCTTCGCCTTAGCTAGTAACCCTAGTAGCGAGCAACATAATTAATATAAGAGATATTAAGATTAAAATTTAATCCACAGGCTTAACGGGCAGGTTAATAGTTAGGGTAGTTTAAGTCTTATATCTAATAAGTGGAAACCTATATATAGCTCTAGGTAAGCTATAGAAGGAACTATAAGCCTATATAGAGCTTAATATTAACAGTCAGCCTAAAAAAAACATCTATATATCGCCGTAGAGATATAAAAACCTCGCAATACGGTTAGAGGGCATACTTATTGTAGCTCTTAGCGAAATGGTAAGAAATAGCATAAAGAAGGCCATGCTTATAGTATTACTTTTACCTCCTAGCTTAAACTCCTAAGTCGCTGCTACTAATAATATACCGCTAGCCATTAAATCTAAGGCGCCTAGACGCGATAGACGTAGCGTAAAAGATAGCTAGTAAGTTCTAACGCCGCGTAAGGCTAGCGGCAAGAGTAAACTAGGAGAAAGTAAGAAGCGGAGTTAATTAGGATTAGTAGTATATAGCTTTAAGGAAAATAGCAAGGGTAAGTCTATTAGATATAAGAAATCGGACAACAGTAAAACTAAATTAGGTAGATATAATAAGTAGCCTTAACTAAAATTAGCAATAAGTGCTTTAGCGAAGGATAATAAAAGCAAGCCGGCCGCGCCTAGGAATTTAAATAGTTATAAGGCCAACCCAAATAGAAGCAGAAAACGCCCTTAAGTAGAATTAGCGGCAGATATTCTTATAAAAAATAGTAATAATAAGCCAGTTATACGCAGAAGGCGATTAGTAAAGGGAAGACATAACCTATCTACCTATAAGCCTATATTAGCGAGTAACAGCAGTACCAGAGAAATTGCCGTAGATAACGGTAAATCGCCGTAACCTATTACCGAACCTAAAGGTATAAACTAGCCTAACGATATAATAGATAACCCTACTGCCGCATCACTAACCGTTAATACCCCTTAAGATGTTACTATAGAGGACAGCAAATTACCGCAACGTATTAGTAGATATAATAATTAGTTCTTATATTATACTAACTCTAAGGACGCAGAGAGTAGAGATAAAGATAAGGATTTAGTTAATAATAATAACTAAGATAAGGATTTGGTTAATAATGACGACTAAGATAAGGATTTAGTTAATAATAATAACTAAGACGTAGACGTAGAGGAAGAGCTTAACTAGTAATCTTTCTTAGCCTAGCTTTATAAGGCCGGGAAGGATAACCTAAATAGCGCACTAGCGCACGTAATAGAGGCGGATCTTCTACTTACTTTAGAGTATTTCCCACTTATCTTATTAAAAGTACTCTCCGAAACCACCCTAATCGAACTCCCTAATTAAGGCCTTATATTAGGCTTTAAATTTAGCCTATACTAAGTAGTATATATAGCTTAGGCATTTAAGTAAAAAAGGATAATTAAAGGAGGCGGCATCTATGTAGACGAACCTAGCGCGGGCAAAACTGTATAAATAATTACTTAATGGCTAATAAACTACTTTTATTATTAGAATGTAATAGACGTTTAAAAGGCCTAAGCCGCTAGGGATGTAACCTACCACCTACCTAAGATGTATTTGCCGGATGTAAAATGCCTATAGGTAGCAAAGTAGCCAATTATATACTACTATAAAGACAACTCTAAGAAACTATACCCTACAGACCCATAGCGAGGCTGTTTAGTTATCCTTACGCTAACCCCAGGCCTGCCAGGATTCCTAAAGGACGCGAGTACAATATTATAAGACGGCGCGATTATAAAGCGCCCCAACCCGCCCCAGATTACAATTCTTACCCCTAGCTATAATAAAGTTAAAATGTTTAGTAAACTAAAAAGGGATAAATGGCCGTAAATCTATAAGGCTCTTAAGTAGACTAATAAGAAATAATAGGAGAATAATAATAACATATATCTGGTTGGTAAAACTTTCCTATTATACCTATAGGGTAAAGCTAGGTTTAAGAATAATTATTACTCTACCCCTAATACAACGGAACTATTAGTGCTAAGACACTTAACCTAATTCCTTTTAATTACTACGCGAAATTATATTACCACACGACTAATATATAGGTTTATTACTATATAAACTAGTATATAAAAATACCTAAAGGGCAAAACCCCTAGATCGCATTAGAAATTAAAGAGTATAATATAGGTTAAGCGTATCCTCTAGGATAAATACCACCTAGACGTAACCGGTAGAGTCTTAATATCGTTTATTAAGGATATAGTTAAGGAGTACCATATCGCGTATAATTGCAGCCCTACTATATAGGGTATATCTAGCACGCCTAATAACAGGAACCTAATGTAACTAATGCGGTTCATTATAGCAGGATTAAAGAGGCCTAAGTAAGAAGAAGTAGATAAGCTAAAGGGAACGGAGTTTAAAGTACTGCTTAAGCTTAAAGAAGAAAACATCTAGCTAAAGAAGAAGGAATTTAACCGTCTCTATAAGGATATAAAGACTAACCTATCTAGAGTAATAGCAGATAAGAAATTCGGCAAACTGGCTGCATTTTTCCATATAGTTATTCTAACGTTTTAGATACGTAGAGGGGAGTTAATACTCTAGTTTAACTAGCAAAAGCTTATCTTAAAGAATAGCTATCTTAAATTAGTTATATTATAGGCCGACCCTAATAACACTAAGGTGGCTATAATTATAGCTATAGAGGACTAAGTAAGGATAGAGTAGAGGCGCTAATATAAGGAACTTCTGGCTATATAGGAGGAAGATAGTAGTAATCTAAATATTAAACCTAAGATACTAAAACTTACCTAAGCCAAGTTATATACTAATGCGAAAACGGTAGTAAGCGTAGCTTAGGTTATCTAATACTAGGACTAGTATACCCCTATTATAATTAAGTCTAATAAGTCTAATAAGTCTAATAATAAACGCCTAAAAACTTAAAGTTGTATACTTAAGGACCTAATTATCGCTAAGTAGACTACTAACCCGCTTAGTAAGAAGTTTACCAATATACTTAACCGCTATTTTTAACAGAATATAAAGTTCTTTAAAGCTAAAAAAATCTATAATTATATTTATAACGAAAAACGGACGGATGGTTTAGCGTATAAGATTATTATTACTACTCGCTTACCTCTTATACTAGCTTATTGGTTTAATAGGCTATATAAAGAATACGGTAAAGATAAGGTATTTTACTATATAGCCGGCATATCTAATATTAAGAAGGCTAAGGCTAGGCAAACTTTCAACACTAATAACTCTAAGTAGATCCTACTTTACACCTTTATATTAATTAGGCTGGCTATTAACCTATAGCGCGTAAATTATACTATTATAGTTAAGCTAAGCTACAAGCTCTTAGAGGTAAAGTAACTATTTACTTAGATAGATTAATAAGGATAGACTAAGCCTGTCTGCTATAATACTATTATAGCTAATTAGAAGTCGAGTATTAAGTAAAGGATATTAAAGTTAACTAAATTTACGTTGTTACTACAGAAGTTGGTATATAAGGAGAAGGCTAATTTAAGCTTAAAAGTAGGCTAAGGTAAGAAGGAAGACACTAAGACTATCTAATACTGGTAACGATTATAAGAGTATAATGCAACTGTAGATAGTTTTAAATACTATATATAGTTGCTATATAGCGAAACCTATTATGATTATATAGTGGCGTATATACGGGCTAAGGGACGTATCTTCTAGTAACTTATAAGTAGTAGCGTAGCGTATATAGTAAACTTAGTTAACCAAAATATTTCTAGTATTATTATTTCTAAGAAAGCATTAAGCTATGTTACGGGACTAACACGCGTTGTTATAATTTGGCTTATAAGCGTACGCGTATGCATAAGCACGGACCTAACCCCTAAGCAACGCGTATATATACTAACTCACCTCCTATATAGATCTTCACGCGACATTAATTATATACTTTTACCTCATACCTTAACAGTCAGCTCGTACTGTAATAGTTAGCTCGTACTATAATAAGCGACTTATACTATAATAAGCTGTAGCTTACAGTACTGTTATTATTAAGGCAGCGTTTAGCCGCAAATTGTAGCATCGTTATTAGCGGTATAGCATATGGCCGCAAAATGCAACTAAATGCGGCTAAATGCTAAAATCGCTAGATTAGCATAAACCTAACTTAAGATGCTAGTAAATTTTTTCGTAATGCTAGAGCCTTAGCGAGATTTTTATAGGGGTAGTAACTTTAATATTTATTAATAATATATAAAATATAAAATATAAAAATTATTAAAATTACTAAAATTATAAAATTATACTTTTATGCATACTTACTAATATTAATAAAGTATAACGTATTCTACCAGCGAGCCGGCCACCCCACCGAGCCGGCCACTTCAAAACACACCAAAAAGTCGAAATTTTAATCTTAAATATCTCAACCATTACTTAATAATAATTTCTAAAAATTTAAATATAGGCTCTTATATACCAATTTTAGTACATAGTATAATATTAGAGCGTAAAAGTTAGTGGTTATTATAATATAGAGTTTGGGGGCCAAAAACATAGGTATTTTTTAATATCTTAACAACTACTAAACTATATACTTTTATATTATAATAGGTACTAGAATAGGCATTTAAGAGCCTATATTTAAATTTTTAAAAATTATTATTAAGTAGTGGTTGAGATATTTAAGATTAAAATTTCGACTTTTTGGTGTGTTTTGAAGTGGCCGGCTCGGTGGGGTGGCCGGCTCGCTGGTAGAATACGTTATATAAAATATAAAATTTATAAAACTTATACTTTTATGTATGCTTAGTAATCTTATAGTTAGCACTTAGTAGCTAAATACTAAGACTTAATTATAAATGCCGCATTTAGCCGCTAAATGCAGCATTTATAACTAAGTACTAGCATTTAGCTGCTAAATGCGGCATTTATAATTAAGTCTTAGCATTTAGCTGCTAAATGCTAGGAAATGCTAGAAATGCTAGGAAATGCTAGGAAATGCTAAAATGGCTGAAAAGTAAAAATAAATGCTGGTAAATTTTTTCCTAACGTAAGTTATATAATGTATTACATTATAAGTTTAGAATATAGGATTGTAGGAATATAGGAATGTAGGACGTACTAATATACTAATATACTAACATAATTAGTATATTTCTTAGGAGTTAGATTATATATTTAAAGGACCATAGTCTCTACCTAGATAGTTCTCTTTCCTTATAGTAAATCTTAGAATATAACTAGAGTTAATTTATTAGGCAACTACTCCACCAGTTATTATTATGTTGTTGACTTCTTGTTTACCTATATACCTAGCCTATTAGCGAGTCTACCGTAGTATTTCCTATAAGGCTTCGTTACAGCTAAAACACTATATAATATTACTAAGCTATAGTAGTAAACAGCCCTACTAAAATACTATCTTAAGTAGCATATATATAACCTACTTTTTTTTTAATCCATTGTATTATACTATATACAATACTGCGTATACAGCCTCTAGGCTATAGCGCTATAGTTCTATGTATATAAATCCTTTCTAGGCAGCTTAATATATACTAGTAGCTATATCCTAGTAGTTTATAAGTGTTAGATAATCTATATTCTCAGAGGCGTAGGACGTGCACGAGTCACGTGCACGGGTCACGTGTATTGTAAATATCTTCGTCGAAGCCCAAGGGCCCTAGGTCAACAACCATCAAGACACGATCAAGATTATCAATCAATTAACCCATTTCATCAATAAATAGCTCTATATAAGTTATCTAACAATAAGCCCCTACGCTAGGAGTTTATAGTTCCTTAGTAGAATACTAAGTTACTGCAACTACTAGGGAATAAGAAAATAGTAGGAAAAACTAAATCCTAACCCCTATCCCTGTCCTTTTACAATTTATTTCTGTCCCTTTACTCTCTATTATTGTTTTACTAAAAGCCTAATAGGCTTTTAGAATTGTATTTATTCTTCTATAGAATCTTCTAAGCTAGTATCCCTTAATACGGCAGTGTCCCTTGCCAAGTTCGCTTATATTAACAACTAGATTCAATTAGATATTTATATTAACCCAGATTTTCCAATTAGTTAATTTTTATCAATAACCTAAGGACCCAAATTGCCGTGTTAAGGGATATACTAGTTTAGCTACTTTAAGAGTCTCGCAGTCTTTACTATTAGCAAAGTGTTTTTCCTTACAATTAATGCATAGGGGGTGGTGTGCTTGCAAGGCTTGCCCATTATTAAACAGGTAGGACAGTAGTGGTCTTTAGATAGATATACAGCCGCACAGAATCTATAGGCCTTAGTAGAGTATCTATCTCCTATATGGCCAAATTTTTGGCAGCTAGTACACTGCGTAGTAGGAGAGACTTTAAGGTATTTTACTACCTTAGTAGCTGTACCTGCAATTAATATCTCTTTTTACTTAAGGATTTCTTGTCTTTTTTCTTTTTTCTTTGTAGTAAAAACTATAGAGCCAAATCTAGTCTGTAGATTATGTCTTTTTTTACTAAACGAGATCCATCTAGGTAGTCCTTATATCCTTATAGGATTAAAAGTCTTAATTTCTTCTTTTAGAAGCTTAGAGCCTCCTTCTCCTAAGAAAGGTAGGGTAGGAACCCTATGGGCTATAATTTAAACCCATAGTTCTAGTTTTTATTCTCTTTAAAAGGTAAAGAAGTTATGCTAGATTTCCTTATATTTAACTAGGAAATCTGCATTATACTCTTCTATAGTTATAAGGAGAATATTTTGTTTTCCTTTAGTTCTAGCTATAGATGCTAAAACGGGTTTTTTTACTTACAGTTTTAATGCAAATAGTTAATTAACTTTGTTTCTTATAGAGAAGGTATTTAAAGGTTAGTCCTTTTTATCTGTAATTAGGACTAGCTTTCTTTTTTATAGCTGCTTTTTCTTACTTCTAGTAGAAGTAGAAGGGGTAGGGGACGGTAGTGATAAGGGTAAAGGGGACGAAGTAGGGAGGTTCTTCTTTAGCCTCTCTATGCAGGTTTCTTTAGTAGGGGCTACCTCCTTATAGAGAGCTCTTGCTTCTTTAACTAATTCTTTTAGGACATCTTTTGCCTTTTCTTCTTCTTCTTTTATAAAGGGGTTTTCTCCTATTAGGATACTTTCTGTATAGTCTATCAAACGTCCAACTTTTTTTTATATTATTATCTTTTATCCCTTTATAGGCCTTAATTAGGTTCTCTAAAGCCTCACTTAGATATTATTCTAGAGAAAGAAAATAGGAAGGTATACTAGGCGTACTAGCCCTAGTAGTAGTTGGTTTTATTATCTTTTTTTGCAGGTTTTTGGTTTTCATTTTCGGGAGAAGACTAAGGATATTCTCTTTTTTCTCCTGTCCTAAATAGGCTAGGAGAAGGAGAAGGGGGAGAAAAAGTAGATGTAAACTCTTCGTCACCTATTTCTATAGGAGGCTTTTTTTTAGACCTATTAGGCCTTGGCATTTTATATCTTATAGGGGGGTTTCCTAGTTTTTACAGTAGATAATAACCTCCTTAGGTCTCTTATCTCCTAGTCCTAGAGGTAAAAAACTAGGCAAAAAGCCTTGCTAGTTTTTACTATCCTTCTATGCCTTTACTCCTTACTAATCTTACTAGAAGATTTCTAGGGAGGTTAAGCTAAAAGGTAGTAGAAAATCTAGCTAGAAAAGACTAGTATAGTTATTTTTTTTTCTATTAGAAGTAGAAAAAACTACTAAAAAAAGGACTTGTTAGGCTTTTACTAGCAAAAAAGCTCTAAAGGTAATCCTCCTCTTCTTTAAAGAAAATCTGACTAAAAGAGATATAGAAAAGTACTTACACCCCCTATTTTATTAGGCTTTTACTTTCTATAGAAGAAAAACCTAGGAAAAGTCTATATTTAATAGTTTTGGTGTTCCTACCCCTGCCTCGCTTATAAGCTATAACCACCCTTAAAAGAATTTTCTCTTTGGATAAAGGGGGTAAAAAGGCAAATGAATCTACCTCTAGCTTAGTAGGCAGTAGGAATTTGGTCTTAAGAGTTGGAAAATCGATTGTTTTTAATAGTAAGATAGGTATGCGTAAGTTTAGAAGTGCGGCGCTACCTTTTAGTAAGGTTGTATGTGTGGTAAAAGGTTTATATAGCCTACTAAGTCTAATAAAATAAGCCCTTAGCTAGCTAGTCAAGGGGTATAAAATGGCGATATTTAGCGCTATGCTACTTACTAGCGAAACTAAAAAGCTATAGGCAGAGAATTAACACTAGAAAAGGAAGAGGGCAATTAAGCGCAAGCATATAGCTAGGGGGGGGTATTCTATTAGGGGCAGAAGGGGCGTTTTATATACTAGCTGCATAGAATATAGTGGTAGAGGGGGCAGTAGATATAGTAAGTGAGTAACCGTAGCGTGCACCACGCAAGTGCAGTATGTGCTATTTACTAGAGCACGCGGCTTGTACGTGCCCTAGACGCTAGGTAACTAGCTAGTAGCTAGCTACTATTAGATAATCTGTATTCTTAGAGGCGTAAGACGTACACAAGTTACGTGTACGGGTTGCGTGCATTGTAAATATCTTTATCTAAGCTTAGGGGCCCTAGGTCGACCAACGATGAAGATACAATTAATGTTATTAATTAATTAACCCATTTTATTAATAAATAGCTTTATATAAACTATCTAATAGTTATAAGCCCGGTCCGCTAACATAAGAGGCTATTTAGCTATTACTTAATTATTTAAAGAAATTCTACCTTATCGTTAGACTCTGATACCTTATCGTTACAAGACGGCCCTAATTGAAATCCTACCTTAATTGTCACAGGACGAGATTCCATGAGATTCCACGAGATTCCATGAGATTCCACGAGATTCCATAAGATTCCACCTTAATCGTCAAAGGACGATCCTAATGACAAGGACGATCCTAATAACAAAATACCATCTCAATTCCTCCTTTGCCTATTAGTTAAATAACTCTACTAACTATTTTATTAAACACGATTATCCTTAATAAGCTAGATGACTAGGAATAATAGCTATAGCAACTCCAAGCCCTCGTAGATTAGCAAATTTAGGCCTACGTTAACCTAGCTACAGAAGCACCTTAAAAAGGTCTATTTAAAAAACCACCTTATCTAAAGGTTATAGATTTTAATAAGAATGCAACCTTATATATATAGCTCTCGTTAAATTAACAGAAAGCGTATAAGAATAGTAAACGATATTATAACTAGGACATAAAGTACTTCCTAAAATAGGAAGAGTATCTACAGTAGATACGTACCTAGATTACGACCACAGTATCGATTTAGAAGAAGCTATTACTTTACCCTTCCTTAATAGTTAAAGAATAGCTATTCTAATTAAAGGAGAACACAGAACCTACCTCGTTATTTATTAGGAAAAAGGTATAACACTAATATATAGAAGCCCTTAAGGGGTTTAAACACTTATTAAAATTAAATTAGTAGTTAGATTAATGGGAATACGTAATAGTATTAGAAGAGAAGTATAAGATCCCTTAAATATCTAATAGAATCTAGCTTTAAGATTTAGCAGAAGTTATTTAACCTTTTAGCAACGCCTACTATATAAAGTATACTACTAAGTTAAATAACTCGCAGAAGTTAAGATCTTTTAAATACTATAGAGTAGTAAAGAAGCTATAAGAAGGACTTAGAACACCTTTAAAGAAAGCCAATGCTACTATAAGAGGGAGTACCTTTAATGCAGACTTTACAGAGTAAGCTATTAAGGATCACTCTAATACTACTAAAGGTTTATAAAGAGGAAGAGCCTTAGTATATAATAGACGCTTAAAGAGAGCCGGGACACTAGTAGATAAGGAGACGTCCTATAAGAAGCTAACGCCTAAGTGCTTAGCGTGCGGAATATAAGGACACTCCCTACAGGACTATTAATATTTATTTAAAGATAAAAGACCCGTAGAAGTTATAATAGGAGATACGCGCATTAATAGGGCACTAAAGAAGGTAGAAAAGAATAAGAATCTTACTAACTAAGTTGCGAAGATTAAACTTAAAGAATAGAAAGACGAGGCTTAATAATAATAGGACAAGAGCTAAGAGATAGTTAAGATTAAGGGAAAAGCTAATGTGATATTCCTAGAATTGTATTACACCAGTTAACTCTATCCGCTAAAGCTATTAACTATTCTTAACTTAGGAACTACTCTCTATATCTTTAATAACCTCTCTCGTTTCTATAACTTTAAGAAAGCTCTAGGATATAAATACGTTATCGCCAGTAGCTCAGAAGTGCCTATACTAGGCTACAGCAACGTCACTATCTAAGTTACAAAACTAGACAAGAGCAAGGGAATCCTACGTCTTAAGGACGTTGCCTTTTATACGGACTTTAATATAAACCTTATATTATTCTATCTACTTTAAAAATAAGGGTACTACTAGGATAATAAAGGAGATAACAATCTTCTAGTTTAGAAGGATAATACAATCCTATATTAAATAGAAGAATGTTATAAATAATAAACTATCAAATACGCCTAACTAGGAAGTCTATCAGCATTTAATATAAGCCGACTACTACGCTAACGGAAGCGCAGAGCATTATTAAAAAACGCTTATCTAGATTTAAAAGGAGATGCATATCTATAGTATCTGCGTCTAGGTTATCCAGGACCTATAAGCCTTTATTATTTGGGTCTTAACGCCTTAGAAGTTAAGCTTTAAGGCCTAAAGACGACGGAATATTAATATTGCAGTCTCGCTAAAATTAAGTATTAGGTCTTAAGAAGGTTCTTAAAACAGAATATTAATAAACCTTATCTTAACCTCTATATTAACTAAACTAACCTTAAAAAAGCGTATACTGGATTTATATGAGTTATATTTATCTATAATACCTTTTTAAAAAAAACCTTCCCGTATTTTATAATAACGCATAGTAAAGAAAAGGAGACACTATAAGTGCTTAAAGATTTCACCTAATGGATTCGTTTAAGGTATAACCTTAAGGTTAACACTATTAGATTAGATAACAAGCTAGGGAAAAAAAGAACCCTTAAATGGCTACGGACTTAAGGAATTATATTTAAGCCTTTAGCGCTATATACCTAAGCTCAGAATAGTACCACTAAACACTTAGGGGGTGTAATTATTAAGAGATTATAAGTAATAAGAATTGCTACTAATCTACTACACGGCCTATAGAACGAGATAGTTAACTGCGTAGTATACCTTCGAGATTAAACGTCACTAAAAAGCAATAGTTAGAAATCGCTATATAAGAAGTTCTATACCTTCCTAGCTAATAGGTTAAGAAAGCCGTAACTAGCGCACCTAAAAGCCTATAGCTGTAGGGCGTATGTAATAACGTCGGACGCCTAACTAAAAAAGAAAAGGCTAAGTAAGCTAGATCTATAAGCCTATATTGGCTACCTCGTTAGCTATAACTCTACCAATATCTATAGGATCTGGATCCTATATAAAGGTATTATTATCTCTACTAGGGATATTATCTTTAATAAGAAGACGTTTTTTAACGGTAAGCAAACGGACATCTTAAAGGACCTACACGCTAAGTTAGACACGCTAATCAAGAAGATTTAACTCCTTAATACCTTAACTAAGAATAAGGTCCTTCTAGAAGATAATAAAGAAATATTTAAACCGTTAATTTAAGAGAAAGACGATGATAATGTTAATAAGCTAGTACAAACCTTTAATAAATTAGCAGATCTTAAGCTTGTAAGAGCTCTTAAAAATATATACTATATACCACCTCCAACAGAAGAAGACGAAGAATCTCCATATACCTTTTACGTCGAGTATCCTACGAAGTTAGATATATAAGGTACTAATTAAGACGTCGCTTATTAAGCAGGGGATGCGTTTAACACTTAGGGGGTGTCTAACAACTTAGTTAAAGACTTATTTAAGGAAGCCAGCAATAATAGGTTTAAAGACTTTGTTACTAAAAGGATTACATTAACCTATTACGGCGCCTTCTTAGCAGGAAGGAAGTTTAACCTTAACAGTTAACTTAATGATAGTAAGCTAAAATTAGGTAGAATACGCAATGTTAGATTATATAGGAAGAATCTACCTTTACTACCCTAGTTAATCTAGGACCTTAATACGCATCCTCTTTAAGATTAGTTCTAAGAGGCTTAATAAGCCTATCTCCAATCTTTTTATTAAATAAGGTCGTTTTAAGAAATAGATAAGAAGTACGTAAAGGGATAATAGGTCCTTAGCTTAATATAGGTGTTTATCTATAAGACAGATAAGTATGGATTTCTCTAGAAATGTAAGGCACGCTTAGTAGTTTGCGGAAATTAATAGGCCCTAGGAGACCTACCTACAAGAGCTACTATATTAGCTAGTACGACCTTCTAAACCCTTATAGCAATTACTATAAAATTAAACCTAGAGACAATATAGATAGATATAGTTAATGCGTTTATCTATTGCGATCTTAATAAGGTTGTCTATATAAAGCTACCGCTAGGGTTTAATAAAGGAAAGATAAATAAAGTACTACGCTTAAGAAAAGCCTTATACGGACTATAACGATCACCACTATTATAGTAAAAGAATCTCACGAGCTTATTAAACGAATTAGGTTTTAAAGAAGTACCCTAGAAGCCGTATATTATACTAAAAGGTAAAATAGTCGTCTTCTTCTACGTTAACAATATTGTCTTCTACTACCAAAAGATAAATAAGAAGAAAGCTTAAGAAGCAATTAAGGAGCTAAGTAAGGAATACTAGATAAGTACCCTTAGCGAGCTAAAATAGTTCCTAGAAATCCACGTACTACGCAATTATAGCTAGAGGCTCCTATAGCTATCCTAGGAAGCCTATATTAAGAAGATAGCTAACTAGTATAAGATAGATCTTAAAGGGCGTCTTCTAAACACTCCTATAGCAGAATCGGAACTCCTCCCTACTAATTACCATATAATCCATCTAACGCGTCCGTCCCCTAATATAGACCTATTAGTCCGTCCTATATCCCTATTAGCTTCTACAATGCTATATTAGAGAAAACTGGGTTTAGTACTCTATATAGCCACTACAACGCGTCCGGATATTGCCTTTATAGTATTATAGCTAGTAAGGTTTAATTAGGACCCAAGCTAAGAGCACTATTAAGTAGTAGATAGAGTTATTTAGTACCTATATAGCATAAGGAGTAGAGTAATCTACTATAAAGGAGATAAGGAAGAAATAAACGGTAGAGGAAAAGATAAAGGAATACGCGACTAAGGACGAGATAACGGAGACGGTAGAAGTAAAGCGCAATTATTTATCTATGCTAGCGACGCATTATTTATAGACAACTCCATTAATAGAAAGAGCTTATAAGAATATATTATAAAGCTATTCGGGGGACTAATTGCCTAGAGAGCAAATAAGCAGGGTATGGTTACGACGTTAAGCACAGAAGCTAAGTTATTAGCCCTATTGTCACGGAGTGAGTATAAGCGGCGATAATATGTAGCAAAGTAGATACTATTAAGCTATATACATGAACTGTATAATAAGGTCAAGACGTTGCGTAAAGAGAGAAGGCAGGGAAACGGGAAGAAAGGGTATATATCGTTAGCTTGGTTGCTTGGTTAACACATACACGAAGCAGAATAGGATTCAGGTGGTAGTCCTAGCAGAACTTAGCAGGATTCGGTGGAACTTAGCGGAATATAGCAGAATATGGCAGATTGCCGTTAGATTACCGCAAATTGCCGTCTTATAGTTAGTCTTTAGTTGCTAAGTCGGTGGAAACAGGTGGATGTGTATAAGGTGTTACAGGGGTGTCCCGTGACAGTACCCCCCCTTTAAACTTAAGCTTCTGCGAGATAGGGCTATGGTAGTTCTGGATAGAGTTTATAAAAGTCTTCTGCGGCTTATATAAGTCCTATAGAGTTAACAGGTTCCCATAAGGGCTTAGTAAAGCCTCTCCATTTCGTAAGATATATATATTAACGTTTCCGTTTGTTATACTTAATATTATTAATTCTTTTAACAAAGTACTCGTTCTCACCATCTACTTTAACTGGTAGGGGAGGGTCTTATATCTATCTGGGCAGGGCGTCTAATACGGAAGTAGCGGGGTAAAGGACTAACGTGTGGAATACGGGGTGGATTTTAACCGTATTAGGGAGCTTTAGTTAGTAGGCGTAGGAGGAGACAACCTTCTTAACCTTATAAGGGCCAGCGTTCTTCCAATTAAGCTTCTTAGCAGGTTATTTTATATTTAGATTTCCTATATCTAGCTAGACAAAGTTACTAATTTAGTAGGCTAGTACTAGGGTTCATTTCTTATTTACTGCGGCTTTATAGACAGATTAAGCCCATATTATTTTGTTAGTAAAGAACTATTATAGTTCCTCTATCTTCTCTATAAATTTATTTACTTCCGTAACTTATAAGGCGTAATAAGTAGGGCGAGGAATATTACTAAAGGGTTTGAAACCCATTTATGGATACTGGCCGTAGTTAGCCAGGAATGGGGAGACCTTTATAGTTTCTGAAATAGAATTATTTATGGTAAACTTAGCGAATGCAAGCTAGTTAATCTAGTTATCTTATAAGTATAACGTGTATATCCAAATATACTGTTCCATTATAGCATTTATATGTTCTATTTAACCATCCGTTTTTGGGTGGTATGTTATAGACAATAGTGCTTTAATGCAGAGTTGGGTAGTTAGTTTTTTCTAAAATATAAAGATAAACTGGCTGCCTTTATTAGAGATAATCGTTTTGGGGAGTCCGTAGAGTTTCCATACGTGGTCCAGAAACAGTTGGGCGACGGTAGGTGTTAATATATTAGGGCAGGCGATTAAGTATCTTATCTTAGATAGTCGGTCTACAATTACTATAATATTCGTGCAGCCCTTATTTATAGGGAGGTTAATAACAAAGTCGATTAAGATGTCCTTCTATCTTTAGTCCGGAACAGGCAGTGGCTTTAGAAGGCCGTTATATATCTCGTGCAAAGCTTTAGCTCGTCGGCAGATATAACAGCTAGAGACGTACCTTTGTGTTATATTATATATATTCGGCCAGTAGTACTCCCGTTAAAGTAGCTCTAGGGTTTTTCCTTAGCCTAGGTGGCTAGCTACCGGTAGGTTGTATATATGTTTAAGGAGCTTAAGCTTAAGTTTATTGTAATTAGGGATAACTAGACGGTTCTGGTAATATAAGTGGTTTCCGCGAGCTTTATATTTACTTAGAGAGATCTTCTTAGAGCGTCTAACGCTATCTTAAATTAGCTTAAGCGTCTCTTGGATAAACTCATTATTTAGGTATTTATTGGTTATAATCTGTTTAATTAATTAATTAGTTATTTTAAGGACTTATACTATGAGATCTTTAGCAGGAGGGTTGAATAGTTTAGGGTAAAGTAGGGTCTGATTTCGGTAAGAACGTGCCTCTTTTAGTACTGGCGCGTCTTGCGAGTGTTGGGTTAGGGCATTAGGCTTCTAGCCTTAAATACCTAGGTGGTATATAATTAAGAATCGGAAATAAGATAGGTATTCTAACTAGCGGGCCTAACGGTAGCTTAGCTGTTTTGTAGTTGTAAAGTACTGCAGGTTCTTATAATTGCTAAGGACCTTAATTAGGAATCCAGCGCCTTCTAGTTTGGGTCGCCATTACTTAAAGCATCTAATAATAGCTAGCAGTTCCTTATCGTAGATCTTATAGTTATATTTAGCTGGGCTTAGTTGTTTTAAGTAGTATGCTATAGGGTGTAATACTCCCTCTTTATTATATTAAGACAGGATGCCTTTAGTAACGTAGTTAAATAAGTTAGCTTCTATAATACTCATTTGGTTTAGGTTAAAGTGTTAAAGTATAGGCGCGGTAGTAAATATAACCTTTAGATAAGCAAAGGCCTACTTATATTCCTTATTAAAGATAAAGGCTTTATCCTTTTGGGTTAGAGCTATAAGGGGTAAAACTAGGGCGGAGAAGTTATTAATAAACCGTTGGTAGAAATTGGCAAATCCTATAAAGGCTCTTACGTCCTTAACGTTCTCGGGTTCTTACCAGTTTATAATTGCTTTAATTTTCTTCGGGTTTATTTATATGCCATCTATAAAAATAAGAAGCCTAAGGTATAGGACTTCCGTCTTATAAAACTTGTATTTATTTACATCTAATTATAGACTAGCTCCGTGTAGGGCTTATAAGATAAGGTTAACGTATTTCCAATATTTAGTTAGGTTATTACTATATATTAAGATGTCGTCGATATAAGCAGTATAGAAGATGTCCAGGTAGGGGCGCAGGGTATTATTTACGTAATGTTGAAATGAGCTCGGAGCATTTGCGAGGCTAAATGGCGTCACTAAGTATTTAAATAATCTATACCAAGTATAAAATACGGTAAGCCATTTATCTCCCTTTACTATATAGAGGCGGTTAAATGCAGAGATAATATTAAGCTTTGTATAGTAACGAGCCTTACTTAGTCGGTTTAGCGTCTCTTATATTAACGGGATTGGATATTAGTTCTTAATAGTAATAGCGTTAAGGGCTTAGTAATCTACGTAGAAGCGTAAACCGCCGCCAGGTTTCTTAACAAAGATTACTAGTACGGCTATAGGTAAAGAGCTTGCTCTAATAAATCCTTTACTTAGGTTCTTATCTAGATACTTTTATAACACTTAGAGTTTGTTTTGGGATATTCTGTATAGGGGTCTAAATCCGGGCTGCTTTCCTTCTTTAAGTACAATCTTATGGTTATATGGTCGGTGTTCTGGTAGCTTATTAGCTTCCTTTCATAAGAATGCGTCTAAGCGGTAATGGTACTCTACTGGTACCTTTATAATAGGGTTAGTATGCTTCTTTAATACTAAGGCTTTCTTAATATTAGCCATCGTGACAGCGAAAATTGTATGTTTAGGCTTCTTAGCAAGCTAAGCTAGCGGAGTAGCTCTAATTATGCGGATATCTAGGGTGTTAAGCTCTCTCGGATCATCTATAGTCTCTTATATAGTTTCTTATTTAGGTTTAGGTTTAGTATTAGGTATAGAGTTAGTATTAAATTTAGGTTTAGGTTCTTTAAGTATTCTTTTTATTGTAGGGTACTAGTTCTTCTAGTACTCCTATATGCTAAGCTTAAGCTTCTGCTTAGTTTAGGGTAGTGTAGTAGTTGGGGTTGGTTTGTGGGGTTCGGTGGGATTTCCAGATCTTTAATAGATATTAGTGGAAATCTTATATCGGTGGAATTTGGTGGAATTCTTAGGTTAGTAGAATCTGGTGGATTCCTTAGGCGTAGGGTAGACATTGGTAGAAATCTTAGGCTAGTGGATCTTAGTGGATTTCCTAGGTTTTAGTTTAGGGTTAGGGCAGCGAGTTATAAGGCACTTCTGCTTATAATAGGAGGCGGTAAATAGAAGCTTAAGGTTATCCTAGTTAATAGTTACCTTATA
>Ga0307515_10001791_pt1 | contig 47886 bp, 42 predicted proteins | sample 17_EM_MG_FD_194513 | JGI IMG/M metagenome (GOLD analysis project Ga0307515, IMG submission 194513) | Populus trichocarpa ectomycorrhiza microbial communities from riparian zone in the Pacific Northwest, United States - 17_EM | ecosystem: Host-associated > Plants > Roots > Unclassified | place... | reverse complement strand
ACCCTCAACTTGAACCTTAATACCATGGTAAATACAGAGCTCCATTGCGTGCAGTTGTTCATCTGATATATACGTCTTGTTACGACTCTTATGCTTGATAAACTCCCGCGTGCTGCTGTATATTGCCATGTGGTGAGTTGCTTCTTGTGTATTGTCGAGTAATGCTCTGAAGTGTTTGATCATAGCGTCAAGATGCTTTCCATCACGGTGGTTTTGGGGCCCAACAAATTCGGGCTTCGCATATGACTGGGAACCCAGGGGCGCTGCCAAATCACGACTGGAAGGGAGAACTTTGCAGGCGGCAGCGCTGTTCTCCCCACGCTGAGGGAGGGCTTGGAGATTGAGCACTCTAATTTCGAAGCTGAGAATGCGCTGCTGAAAGGTGATTACTTGCGGCAGCTGGTTCATGTTGTGATTGGAGGCTTTCCAACCATCCTTGACGTTCGTTTTATATGTCTGTTCATGTCTCTCGGCAGAATACTGTTGCAAGGCTCCATATCGATGAATTTGTTCCACCCGATGAAACATCAAGTGGATCTTCAGAAAGTTAAAGTCGGCATCCAACTGCTTGGAATCATCTATCTCGTGGCTGATATAATCCTGCCAGGCGTTCATTTCGCGTTGCTTCTTGGATGGTGTCCAACTTTCAGCATTTGTTACTTTGTCTACATTTCAGTTCTTCACAAGTCCCATTCTCAGGGCATTGACTTTGGCCTTCGCTTTTTTCCCAGCTTGCCCGAGTAAGAAAACATCTTTGATGGTGTGAAAACGATGCAAGGTGTCCTCCATGTAGGTCAATGTTGCATCATGGTGAGATTTATATTGAGCATACATATAGAATTCTAACAATGCCTGTGTTCACTCAATTGCGCGATTGTATGTGGGACGCTGAGCGGGGCTTCCGCCTCGTAGAGACTGGGTTACAACTCCAAGCAAGTTCCGGCTTATTTTTTTCATCTCCTTCCCATTCCATTGAGAAACTTCCTCATATGACTTATTTTTGGTGTCAGGTCGTGGTAAGCAGGCATGGATAACCAGAGTGCATTATACTTGTCAAGCCGTTCTTGCGTCTTCATGAAGTCGAAAATCCACTTTTGGAGGTGGTCAAGCATGCCGATCTGCATTGTATGGAGGAGGTCCAGCTTCGGGAGTTTGCTTACGATACAGGATATATGTCAAAAGACGTTGAATCCTCGGTGGACATTGCGCGACGAGAGTTCGGCATCAGCTGCGCTGGTGTTCACATCGCGGAGCGTTCTACACAGGTTGTGATCCCGCCGGGGGTGTTGCTTGTCAGAAGGGACATAATCTCCAAGTTCGTTCTTTGGACAGTCGCACCAAAAACTGATATGCCGCTCAAGATGAATTAGGTTGCTATACTCAGGGCAATCTGCAAGCCATGCTGCTGAAACTGGTTTGCAACGCCTGAAGTTGCCATCTGCACAGAGAACATTGTAATACCAGCTCTCGGCGCTGGGATTGAGTTAAAAGGTGAGAGGCTGGAGTACCCGCCGGAGTACTTCGTTCAGCGCCTCACGGTGTGTTTGCCGCTACTCATACTTCCGCTTCTGAGGAAGATTGCCGTTCTTGTTTGGAATCGGTAGGAGAGCTACTATTACGACAGTGTGCGCTGAAGGCATCTGGCGGATCTTCCAAGATAGATTGCCAATACTCATATATACAGACCACTCATTCTTGTCGCCAGTAAAATTCGAGAGATGTGTTTCCTCAGACATGAAGATCAAGGGAACCAATGTATCTCCCAGTCTGAGCGTCGCCTTAACCTCGATTAGCACGTTATTATCCTTGAGTCTCTCTGCTTACCTGTGTTTCACACCACCTGTTCGCAGTGTGCATTTCAGTATAGAGGAGTTTCGGTGGCGTATCAGTGTTACTGCAAAACTTAGGGGCGTAAATGAGATGCTTGGTGTAGGCTAGCTGCCGCATCAACCATCTCATGCTTTTGATGATGTCTCGACCCCAGAAGTTGATAGGCTGTTGGTGATTGTCTGTCCATCTCATATGCTCGAGGGTGTGTAGTTCGAACTCCCCGAGGGCCTGATCATCTGGCATGCTAGCCACAAGTTTCTGTACGCCATCCCTGTTTTTGAAGCTTCGGAAACGCACAGCTGTGTCTTCTTCCTTCACCACATTGTCATAGTACGACTTCATACCCTGCTTCATGATCGCACACTGGATATATTTGTACTCTTTACACATCGCAAACGGGTAGTAGCGATTGTTTTTTAGGGTTGTCTCAAGGCAACCCTGAGCGTCGTGTTCCCATGGCTGAGCAATGTAATCGCTCAGCAGAGCGCCAGCGCCGGGGTATGTTTCCGTCCGCGGCAGAGCAGCTGGCGGTGGTTCATACTCCGAGTCTGTGATGTTTTCAACGTGTTCGAGGTAGCGAAACACGTCCAAGTCCTCGACTGAATCTTTGTTACCTTTGAATTCACGACGCTGAGCAGGTTCAATGTGTCGGAGCGCACTGCGAACAGTCAGATTGTTTGCAACTTGAAGTTGTTCAGGATGGTGTAATTTGATATGTTTAAGTTGCCAGCTGTCTGAGGTGAACTTCTTTCGGCATGAAAATTCCGCGCAACGGAATGGGGTCTCCTCTGGCATTGTGGACGACATGGGAGGAGTGGAGTATTTACTGTAGTAAGCGACGAAAGTTGGAGATGGGTCTGAGCAGTCTGGTGTGCATATAATCTCACGATACTTCAGAGATTTATTGAGCCTCAACACCATCACGCCAGGTGTTGCAAAAACACTGCATGCGCGATGTCCCATAATCCTATGAATAAATGACAAATACACCCTGAGCAATCCAAAAACCTTGTGACGTGTGTAATAATCAATGCCTGAGATACATAGATTAGAACAAAGGAAACGAACAAGCCCACAACCCTAACCCAAACGAACAAAACACCTCCACGCATGCCTTAATCAGTGCCTGAGATTAATAGATTACAGCAGAGGAAACTAACAACACAAGAACCCGACTTTAACCCAAACGCAACGCGAGGACTGGTTCACTCCTCACATACCGAGCCATCTGGGCGCACCTCAGGGAGAGGGACATCAGGGAGAGGAATATCAGGGAGACGGACATCAAGGAGAGGGCGATCGGGGAGAGGGACATCTGGGAGCGGGACATTAGCGAGTGAGACATTGGGGGGACTGTCACCACCTGCCGATTTGCCGAGTAGCTGCTGCTCCACTTCGACATCCAAGGTGTTTCCGGCTGCCTCAGCTTCTCGCAGAGTTGGCGCCGCTGGGCGAGGGTTGTGAGCCGTCACAAGGCCCAAATACTCCAGCCCAGTGAGCGTTTAAGTCTCCGGAGTTCGAGGTCGTGGGGGAGGATCCGCTGTTTGTGGCCGTTTGGCATGTGCCGGAGGTTGTGGTCGTGGGGTATGCTCGCGCATCTCCTGGCCTTGCTCCATCTCCTGGCCTTGCTCAGGTAGCATGGTTGGCTCATCATCTACCATGGTATCAGCATCATCAGCCAATGTGTTTACAATCTCTCCCTGGCCAATCGTCCGAGGTTCTTTGCCATCATCCTCATCCTTTTCCTCCTCCTCATCTTCCTTCTCTTCATCTTCCTCCTCTTCATCTTCCTCCTCGTCATCGTCACCATCCCTTTCCATATCCACATCGCCGTTTAAATCAACGCCATCCGGTGCGTCCACATCATCCTCCATGCGCAGATCCACATCAGGGTCAAGTTCTGAGTCATATTCGCCGTCCGACTTCTCGGTAGAGTCGGTATCATCATCTGCGGAAATTGACAAGGCGGGCGATGCCTCCGGCTCTAAATATAACTGCTCTAGTTAGCCCTCCATGTCCGACCCTGCCTAGTGTTAGCAACGGTTCCGGTCCGTCACTATGGGTCCGAGTCCGTGTCCAAACTGAACCGTTGCAAAATTGGCAGTCCGGGCCGTCATTAAACCCGAACTGCCCACTCGGGTACGGTTCCATGGTAAACTCCCTACCCGTCTGAATTGGGCGGGTTGTCAGCGGGTCGCCCAGCGGGTCCATCTATAGATTCATATAAGGCTCTTGTATTTGCAATGTGTTAATAGTATTTTATCAAAATCGCGTTTTCAGGAACCATTAATGAGCTTTTGCTTGTAGAGCAGTTTGCAATATCGATTAATTTGGTATCGGTGTTTCACCTTCGATATATGGTATTTTTGACTAGCAAGGCAGACAATAATAATGTTCTGAGGGGGAAAATCCGTGCGATGCCTTGATTACGAAATATGCAAGTCCTAAAACTGTTCACGCTCCGTTGACACTCATTTTCAGGATGCTGCAGGGAGTATTTCACTGTTGTTTGTGCCAGTAAAGGCTGCCAATATCGGATAAATGGATGACTGCAACCAATCGGAACATAACTTACTCAAGATGCGAAGCTAAAAATCGTTGACGCTCGGTTGATGCTCATGCTAAGAATGGAGCGGTGACCGTGCTGCTATATCATTTGCCAATAGAAGCTGCCAATACGTCCGTTATGCATAACAACGACCAAGTCACTAGTGAATTACCTTACTTACAAGACCACAAATCGTTGACACTCCGTTGACGCTCATGCTAAGAATGGGGCGGTGACCGTGTTGCTATCCCTTTTGCGAATAAAAGCTGCCAATACGCCCGTTATGCATACCAACGACCAAGTCACTAGTGAATTACCGTACTTACAAGACCACAAATCGTTGACGCTCCGTTGATGCTCATACTAAGACTGGGGCGGTGACTGTGTTGCTATCCCTTTTGCCAATAACAGCTGCCAATACGCACGTTATGCATAACAACGACCAAGTCACTTGTGAATTACCATACTTACAAGACCACAAATCGTTGACGCTCCGTTGACGCTCATTTTAATGGATTGTCCATTCAATATCTGCTGCTGTCAATAATTGTTTTCATCCTGATTTGACTGTACTGGTTGGCTTTCTGCTTGATTGAGACTCCACCCTGTGGTAAAGCCGAGCGGCGTTATTATCTTGCACTGTTCGCTCTCACATGACTAAAAATGATGTATCATGCCAAAAGATTCATTGAGCCTGCTATACATCAATTTATGAACCGATATTCACAAGCTACTTCTTACCATTCGCCCATAATATATCTCTAACTGAAACTCTCGGTCAAGCTACATAAATCTGGTGAACCATTGACGCATTCTGTCCTACTTTTTCATCCATCCTTTATTTCTCCACGTTTCAGCTGCATTGACCGTCATTAGAACCAGTTCAGCCTGTCTCTTTGACTTCGGTGTCGGCCAACCCAATCCGGGTACATGTGGAGCGGCGCTCAAATCCTGCTGCTCTGGGCATTCCGGATCCTCGAATCAATTGTTGTGCTCTATATCGGAGTCATCGTCCGCAGCGCAATCCTCTTCGCTGGCATTTGGATTAACCAAGTCGCCATTCCAGTGTAGGCAATCTTCAATGTCCGAAATGCTTTCAGATGCGCTATCCTCGTCGCTTTCGACTGGATGACGGTTGATTCTACGAATACTGCGGACATTCAAGATTCGAGTTCGTCCTCCAGGGATTTCCTTTGCAGACAAAGCTGGTGGCAAAGGTGATTTTTCTGACAATTTAAATGCAGCCGCACCATCATGTTGAAGGAGTGACCAGGATGCTTTGACAATCTCTTCCGTGTCTGAAATGTATCCTACAGCGGTCATCTGCTTGTTTTGAGCGCAGGACTCCTTCTGTGTAGCACGTAGGTTTTCGCTGCCCTGCCACATCTCCAAAAAGTCGTGAACCTTGGCCATTCTGTGCAATTTCCTTTCCTCCGCATCTTTCTCAATTTCCGAGTCGTTGTCTGTGTTCATGGTATCCAATTCCGGGTCAGTGCCTGCCAAAATCCCGTTATTGGCACGAGCGAACTGCCTTACAACGACTTTTTCGCGAAGGATCTCGCCTGTGGTTTTTGACTGCCTCCAGCCGATAACATCTCGGCCAAGGGAAAAACTGGCCTCCACTCTGACACCATGTGGTATGATAGAGAATATGTCACGCGCCACATTGGAGAGATCGGCGTACTTTCAGTGCGTTTCCTCCTGTTGTCGACACCAGTCGGTTATGTCCGGTATTCAAAATGTACCGCTAATCTCCATTGGGTCGGAGTGGTAATCATTCAGATTTGCATAGAATTGCCCCCAGTGCTTTGGTGCTTGAGGCGGCGAATTCAAATAGAACCTGGTGGCGGTCAATACGCGGGCTGCACGATCACTTCGTCCAGGTGTCGTCTCAGCCACATTGTAAGGCGTTAAGTATTCCTCATCATCGCTGGACAAATCATATGGATCAAAGGATGTTTGATCAGACCCTGAAGCCGTTGCAGAGGGGACAAGATTGCAGCTCGGTACCGTTTCGAGTTTATTGACCGGCACATGTCGATGTTTGGCGCAGTATTCATTCTCCACATACTTCAGAAAGGCCTCTTGGTATTGTGTAGTGTGGGATGTCTCGTCCTCAGGATTAATATCCATTCCCTTGACCCACTTTCTAGACGATTGCAACTTCCTGAAAGGATCAAAGATGTGCGCGGGAATCAGAAGCATGCCCATTGTGGGAGTTACTTCGGCGTAGTATTTGGAGAGCGTCTGTCGAGCTAACTTCACAACGAAGAACAAGTCTTCCTTCCATGGAGTCTGCTTCTTGTCCAAAGCTCGCATCACGCCATCCATGTGATCGAACATGTCATTGTATACTGTAATAACATGATGCAATGTGACTGTATGCCTCTTCGACATCCAAAGGGTCCAATATTGAAATGGCTTCAATACTTCCATGACATACATGACAATCGTCAATTCATCCTGAGTTGGGTATAGTGGCCAATATTCAGCGTATTTTGGGTTCCAAAGCCACTCGCGGTTGAATTCCCATGAGCGGAAGGCGCGCTCACGCAACTCCAGAGTAGAGTTCCAAAGTCTCTTCACATTCATAATCGGAAGTACTGCAATGCGCACATTGGCTTTTTGACAGTCAATACACTCATTTCGGCGACCAGGTGTCAGCATAATTAATACAACAAGCATTCTCTGCTTTATGATGGTCAGCTTCAGGACTTTCAAAATATCATGAAATACGGACTTTCTCAATTATCTTTGCTAAACCTGGTCTCATGGCCGACACCTTGTTGATTCTAGTATTGCCCTCTTTTCGAAGTCTTTGACTCTTTCCAATGTCTATGCTTTCATTCTCTCCAAATTGCTGATCGCGCTCATGGGCTTCCCAAGACTTCCTGCGGCCGTTTACACTGAGACTGCTCATGAATGCACCTAAAGCGACCTGTATGACATGCGCCATGCACGGAATATGGTTTCTCAATGCAGGCCACCCGATTCCAGAGGCCTCCAGTGTTGATTACAGCTCCCGTGTCTTTGAGTAATTTGAGGAAGCATTATCCATGGTAATACTGAGCAAACGACCGTCGGTAAGCTCAAAACGATCAAGCACGTCCTTCAAATGTATGGCTAGCCTTGCTCCAGTATGTCAGCCCTTGACCTATCATCCTTAATTAGCTTTCGAAAGGGGAACAGAATAGGCGATTGTCCTCATCGAAAGCGAGTCGAACTTCACGCGATGTCCAATTTCGATCCATATAGTAAGCAATGACTGACGTTATTGTTAGTTTGTTTGTTGATGTCCAACCATCCAAAGCTAAACTAACTTTATTTCCCACTAACAATTGCTTCTTAATTGCATCAACAGTCAGTGCATATTCTCTCCGGCAAATGTTACTAAGGGTCGTAGCGGACGGTAGAACTAGGTCATTGCGTAATGCCTTATATTACCGTCATAGCTCAAGATTTGATATAGCGTTCCATGGAATATGTTCCGAAACAAATCCTAACATGAGGTAGCGATTCCACATGTCTTGGTGAAATTCGAAATTTTCAAAGTCCTTATCTTCCAGTTTGGAACGTTTTGTCTGTCATTTCGGTCAATATGGATTAAACTGAATATCAAGTATGGATTTCCTCTGCAAACTTACTATTGTGATTCCACGTCTTCCTTGCCTCTTCAGGATGGCCAACGCTGTTTCATCCACCGTCGAACTAGTCAATTCAGTGACCTCTGACTCTGTTAATTCGTTTAACTTTGCGATGTGAGCTTTTGCCAGTAAGTGTTTCCCCATTGAGCTGGTCCCATGTTCTGATGGATGGTGAAGAACTTGATAACAAACGTTACATATGATGCCAGGGCTGCCGGTCTCCTCAATTCCACAGTGTAAATAGAATCACAATGAAGGCGCATATCTAGAATTCTTCCAAGCAATAGGCCGCTTCGAGCCTACATTCATTGAAGCCCACCAGGCATCGCAGATGATTTGCAAAGTAAGGTCGCTCAAATCACGAATAAAGACACGTTCATTTTTGGAAGAGATAATAACCTCTAGCAATGAGGTGTTCTAAGATTGTGTATCCGAGATGGTGGTAGAAATTCGTAAGCTGGGTAATCCGACTTCAAAGTCTGCTGAAAATAACGATACAGTAAAGCAGATTGTGGGTTCTTACATATTGGCTCTACAGCTACAAGGAAAATAATCAGATCTGTCAGACAATGCATGCATATTTGTGATGTTGAATACCAGGACAGATTGCAACGACTGACCGCGGAAACCTCCATTTAGGAACAGCATACCGCAGTTTATTGCTGTGTAGCGTTCAGAGCCTTGAGGCACCGTGGGCGCACAATTGTAGGAGGGGGACGAGATATCAACACTTGCATTTTTGCCAATACAGCCTGCAGATAGGTTCATTGTGGTTTATCTGCGTTCCATTCCGGTTATATTATCCAACATGCCAGCGCAACAATCGTTGATGCGCCGTTGACGCTCATTTTGGGATATGGTTACGATCTTCTCAGAAGCATATATGCCTAGAATGGCGGCCGGTAGTACGATTATAGATCATTGTAGATGCATAGCCTCATGATTTTCCAAGATGGATGGCCTCAAATCGTTGACGCTCTGTTGGCGCTCATTTTCAGGGTATTGTGACGATGTCGTCAATAACATTGTTGCCTGGAAAGACGGCTGATGGTTCGATTATGTGTTGATATCGCCGCACTGCCCTCAGATTGTCCGAGATGCCTGGCCAAAAGTCGGTGACGCTCAGTTGACGCTCATTTTTAGGACATACTAGCGATGTAGTCGCAATTGTTTTTGCCTCGAAAGGCAGCCGATAATATGATTATGGGTTGATGCCGCTGCACAGCCCTAGAATTATCCAAGATACAAGGGCAAAAGTCGTTGAAGCTCCGTTGACGGTCATTTTTAGGACATAGTAGCGATGTTGTTGCAAGAGTTTTTGCCTAGAAAGGCGGCCGATGGCGCGATTATAGCGTAACGTCGCCGTAAACCCCATGCCTTTTCCACGATGCAAGGCTAAAAGTTGTTGACGCTCTGTTGACTTTCATTTTTAAGACATAGTAGAAACGTTTTTGCCACCATTGTTCAATAGAAAGGCGGCCGATAGTTTCATTATGATGTGCTGTTACTGCACAACCCACTGAATGGTTCATGACGCAATGCCAAAAATCGTTGATGCTCCGTTGACGCTCATATTAATCACATCGAAACAGGCTTTGTACACTCAATAATTGTATGCAATGAATGAAATACACAGTTTTGACATCCAGGATTGCGTTTGTATGTATTATCGTTTGCATCCAGGAGTTTTCTTACCTCTCATTTTTTGATCAACTGCTATCTACGCTATCTGAGTGACAAATAACGTGGCCCTATCACAATCCTGTGCTTTCGGCCGGCAATTGACGGCATGTAGATCATTTCACTAGTTTTTGGCAAATATAGCTTGACTTCCTCACCATTCCTTATCCAGCTCCTTCTCCTCGATTTCCATGACGTACCGCGAGCAATTTCAAATATCTCAACCATGTGCACCAGGTCTGTGTAGAGAGTGATGCAGTTGAATACATGGATGAATACGGCATGACAGTTGTCGTTCAGATCCATTCGTCCTGTGAACTGACCGCTTTTACTGTGACACTTATGACATCACTCACTTAAATTTTGTTAGCACATTTCGTCACTAATATTGCTTTTGCTTTGTCACTTAATAGTCACTTGCAGAATAAAATCGAAGGTGATGGCCGTCTTACAGCCCGATTTGGATTTTAGAACATTAACATGGTTTATTCGACCCTTGCACATGCACAGACGAATTATCACGTCCCACAATTTGGTCACTGAAATCAAGCAAAAGCTGACACGTAGCAAAATTGGTAAACCACTTGCTTCTCACCGCGATCAGACCTCAAAAATTGCAGTTTGCGCCTCGATTCTTCCGCAGACGCAGGAGCCATCACCATCTCTTCGTCGGAATCCGATATCTATATTGTAATTAGCTGGAGGCTATATGCAGGGGCAAACGCTTACAGGTTCAATTGGCTTTGCTTTCAGAAACATTGACGAATCGGGCTCTGCAGCTGGCTCACCACCAGGTATGCACCATTTAGACTGCGGCTTCACCGAACCTAGTCTAATATAACTACGTCCTGGTCGAGAAGTCCCTTGCGGCCTTTGAGATATTCCGGAGACAATGTCAAGACTCTCCATCAGCTCTCCAAATGTTGCTGGTAGAGGTCCCGGAGCGCCATCATTTGTTTGCGGCTGAACGATGGCCGGAACCCTCAATTCGATGGTGCTGTACCTCTTATCTCGTTCATGGAAGTAGTCGGCTGCATCCTCCCATCCCGGTTGAGTCAATTCGTTGAGCTTCATCTTCTTCTGCCGAAACCTCTCCATGCGCTGCTGGACCGTTTTCGTGATTGTGCCCATCACCTAGCCGGGTTTGTCATCTTCGCTCAAATTGCCCTGCTCAGTCTTTTCATCATCTTCCTCATCCCCATCCTCCCCATCGTCGGAACTTGCAAGATCACTCAGACTATCTCCGATAGGAACAAGCATTTCTTCAAACGTCTTTTCAGGCTCTCTTGACGTCAATCCCGCCATTTCAGCATGCATCATATCGTCCTGCTCTTGTTGAACCGCTGCCTCTGCGTCTTCAACTCGCTTTCTTGCCCCAGCGGTTTCTCTCTCCACCTAATCCTCAATCCATTTCTCTTTCTCCTCATTGCTTAGGAAGTGCGTTTCTCGTCACTTCTCTGCCGCAAGCTTAATTTTGGATCTCAAGATGCACAATGCCCCAAGGGCTCGGATTCTCTCTGCGTCCAAACCGCTCTTGGCTTTGTTCACTTGATAAGGTTGTTTGGTTGAACACTCTGTCAATTTGCCGTATCTGCCCGCTGGTTGTGACGTAACGTTGTTTTTCGGAGCATTGACCATTGTAATTTTCGTGTACTTTGTTGTTTGGCAAGATGTTGGATGTTGCAAGTTATGGACAATATGGAGGTAAGCTGCGTCTTCTATGTCAAGGTTAGTATGTTTACTCATCTTGAACAAAGTAAAAACGGTCTCTTGACGGTCAATGACTCAGGAAGAATGACGTTAACCGTACAACATGACATGATTGTTTGCATCACTTTCATGTTATATCCCAGGGATAATTTGAGACAAACATCAGCAGCCGTCCGTTCACTCGAACTACATCCTATTAATATCAAGGATTTGGGCGATTCCGGAGGTCTCACACTCCAATGTATCCCTTTCAACAAACAAACAATATCTGACCGACTCTTTGTGATTTGCGGGGTGGTGGGAAACCCCTGCAACTTGCAGCCATACTCAGTAGGATTCATCCTGAGCATAACGGTCATGTCGGCTGCTACGTATACAATTCTGACATCAAGCTAACTATATAGTCCTCAGGACTTCCCACTTCCTCTCGTTATCATCTTCCTCTCGTATTCCACACCAGCACATCAGGGATACACAACCACCTCCACCAGGTGAGAGCGGATCGAATACTGGAAGATTGGTGGACGCTACAACAAATACGGACATTCTGGGCACACATCAAGAGCGCAGACAGAAGTTAGTTCACCGCGACGCTGCCGATGCAGTCACCAAACATATGACCCAGGATGCACAGTTAAATATCGTCCGCAAGACTAGCAGCAGGAGAAATAGGAAGCAACATGCGGTGGGTTGTGAGTATATCCATTTCGATGTGATCAGCGGTCAATTAACTGTATAAAGTACAGCAGGTGTCCATCGAGAGCTACGTAACGAATTCATCACTGCCCGTAACGGGAAACCTCCATGTTCGACAAAGGCATGTGTCCGCACACTCCGCGAAATCGAACATCATGATGTTGTGAGATCTGCGATTTTCGCAGATGAATTTCCTGATAAGCGTCCCCGTAAGTGGACGAAACAGGGTTTAATCACCTTAGAGGAGGCTAAGGAAGCGTATATGGTAGTGGTAACAGCCGAATATCATTGATAGAAGCATTAACTAATGTCTTGTAGGTTTTCAACATGTCTGCAACTATGGCAAGGCAAGGAGGTCGGGTACAGCTGGAACAGTCCGACATGCGCCTGGCATTGAATATGGCCAAAATGGCCAATGATGGCTTTTCGCGCGGCGCAATTGAGGAAACAAAATATCTCATTAAGAAACCACACTCCGAGGTCCGACAAGAGAAGAAGCGGGAAGTTGAGTTTCCTGGGCATAAAAGGGTGAAGGCTGCGATACAAAGACACCCGGCAATGCTTCGTCATGACCAAACGTCCGGCTGCCTTCCTTGCCCAAATGGCACCGCAAAGAATCCTCAGACACGCTGGAGACGCAAAGGAACAGGTGCACCCCCACCCAGTCGACGTAGAGTGCGGACTTCCGAGCCGACTCCACCTCCGCCCGGCACGCCATGCGCCCCAACCGGTAACACTTCCGGAGCTCAACTGTCTGAAATCGTCAATCTGCCGGCCGGATATACGTATTGGCATACAGCTCTTCCCTGTGCGGAATGTTTCGAAGATGATGAGGATACCGAGCACGATACCTATTTTGATCCAGACATGCTGAGTGATGATTGTTAGTACACTATCTGTTTTGTGGTAATGTGGCTAACATTCATTTTGAAGACAAAAGCAGCGGCTTAAATGATCCTGCAACTGATGACGAGCATTGACCGAAAGACACGAGATTTCAGAGATTATTATTATAAATATCTATGTATTATTAAAGAACAACGTAGTGATCAAGAAGAAAGTAAATGAAAACGCGAGAAAGGCAGCCAAAACAAAGTGAATGATGGACTGTGCCAAAATAAATGATTGCATATTGTGGATACAGCCATGGCAAAATGAGTGTCAACGGAGCGTCAACAATTTTTGGTCATGAGTCCTAGGAAATCACACCTCCGATAGGTTGAAGTCAGTTACAAAGCAATTCTTGGCCGCCTTTATAGGCAAAACAGATAGCAATAGCCTCCCAGCACCATGATGAAAATGAGCGTCAACGGAGCGTCAACGATTTGTGGTCATGCGTCCCGGGCAATCACATCTCCGATAGGTTCTAGTCAGTCCCAACGTAATTTTTGGCCGCCTTTGTAGTCAAAACAGACAGCAATACCCTCCCTGCGCCATGATCAAGATTATTGTCAACAGAGTGTCAATGATTTTTGGTCATGTGTCCTGGGAAATCACACCTCCGATAGGTTGTAATCAGTCATAAAGGAATTTCTGGCGGCGTTTGTAGGCAAAACAGTTCGCAATACCCTCGCTGCCCCATCATGAAAATGAGCGTCAACGGAGCGTCAATGATTTTTGCTCATGTGTCCTGGGAAATCACACCTCTGATAGGTTGTATTCAGTCATAAATGCATTTTTGGCTGCCTTGATCGGCAACAGAGATAGCAATACCCTCCCTGCGCGATTGTGAAAATGATTGTCAACGGAGCATCAACGACTTTTGGTCATGTGTCCTGGGAAATCACACCTCCAATAGGTTGTAATCAGTCATAAAGGAATTTCTGGCTGCCTTTATAGGCAAAACAGTTAGCGATACCCTCCCTGCCCCATCATGAAAATGAGCGTCAACGGAGCGTCAACGATTTTTGAAAATCTGTCCTGGGAAATCACACCTCCGATAGGTTGTAGTCGGTCATAAAGGAATTTCTGCCTGCCTTTATAATCAAAACAGATAGCAATACCCTCCCTGCCCGATCGTGAAAATGAGCGTCAATGGATCGTCAACGATTTTTGGTCATGCGTCCTGGGAAATGTCACCTCCGATAGAGTGTATTCAGTCATAAAGGAATTTGTGGCGGCCTTTATAGGCAAAACTGATTGCAATACCCTCCATGCCCCATCATGAAAATGAGCGTCAACGGAGCGTCAACGATTGTTGGTCATGTATCATGGGTGATCTGGGGGGCAACAGGTTGCACATCGTCATAAACTGATTATTGACTGCTTTTATAGGCAAAGGTGAAAGTGAAACGCTTCCTGCCTCATCTTCTAAATGAGCGTCAACTGAGTGTCAACGATTGTTCGCATTCCATCATGGTTAATCACAGCGTGATGTGGCGGTTATTGTCTATATAAATCATTTTGACTGTTATTATACTCTAAAAGGCTCAAGAATACTTAGTGGTAGCTCTGTAAATGAAATAAGTTGTTACTGTCCCGGAGGATGTAGCTAGAATATCCCGTACATATCTGCCTATAAAGGCTGCCATATTCCTTCATTATGGATGTTTGTGATCACGCACCACTCATATTACCGAAGATGCAAGACCAAATATCGTTGACGCTCTGTTGACGCTGATTTGCAGGATGTGGTTGGGCGCATAAGTATTCTTGTTTTACACATCAAGGCGGCTAATACGTCGAAAATGAACTGTGACGTACCAATCTCAATATTTTACCATTATCAATAGCATTTCTGAATGCGACCATAAATTTGAAACCCGAAACGCAGAACCAGAGATTGGAACCGACGTGTCTAGCCAAACCCGGCGAAACCCACAGGTTGACGGGTACGGGTCCGGGTTTGGCCTGCAAAGAGTATGTGGGTCGGGTTTTTGGACGATTCTGGAACCGAACCGACCCGTTTTCAAGATCCAAACCCGGAACGCTGGCGGGTTACCCGGACCCGTTGCTAACACTGAGTCTGCCTCATACCTTTCTTTCTGCAACTGCAAACCAACGGCACGAGAGATATCATCTCCCCCTGGGGTGTGTTTTACAATTCATTTCCGTTTGCAAGTTCCCTTCCCCTTCTCCTTCCCTTTCCACTTCGCGTCCTGTGTTCACTCTCCTTTCACAGTCCCTTTCTCACCTCCCTGCTTGTTCTCCTCACCCTCGCCATTGCCATTGTCATTGCCGTCGCCAGGACGGCTCTTCCACCGCTCGGCGCTCCGGGATCCGGCCAGTCCTCATCATCATCATCCTCGTCGATTATCTCATCCAAATTCAGTGGTTTAAAGGCCAGCAAGTCGTCTGGCTTGTACTGCTGGCAGCTTGGTGGCTCAATCGTTGCTCTGAGATCATCGCTACCGTACTAAGAGAAACGCTCGCTGGTGCATTGAACATTCCCCGAGCTGGTTGTGTGCGGATTGGAGCGATCGACTTGATCCCCGAAGGCATGGGGGTTGTCCCACCTCCAATTGTTCATTTGGTAGCGGGTTTTGTCAAACATTGTCCCCATATATGAGCGGAAGGCCACCCACCACTCCCGAAAAGGCGAACTCCTGCTCCTGCGGTGCGGCCACATCAGCTGGAATTGTGAAAAGTGGCGAGTAGTGACTAGATCAAGAACGATTATGTCATAAAAGAGGTCCCAGGCCCTCTCGTCCTAAACGCCGCGAACATTGTATGTCCGTGTGAGTCCACGGATGTGTTCCGAGATGAAAACTTTTATACGCCCCCGATCCAATGACAAGCGTCGATTTATAACCGATGTCGGCATCTTTGCCCTACTCCTTCCCCTGTCCTTTGCTGCTGCCCTTTGGTGCCATCGGTGTGAGTTGACAATGAATCCACATCCGAAACGTTAGCATTACGATATTGTTCATGTAGCGGAAGGAAGCCCAGAGGGAAAGTACAAAGTTGTGTAGGTTATTGGGTGTGTTTTGGAACGAGAGGCATTGTTTTGTGCAAGTCAAGTGAGGTCGGTAGTAGGATGCTGTCGGAGTGTATAATACGGGAGGAAAAGAGAATGGAGTTGTAGGAGGGAAGAAGGGATATATAAACTCGAGTTCCGGTGATTTCTTAGTTCAAGGTTCAACTGTTGAGTTGTGTTGGTGAAGGAATACAAAACAGCACCGCCTTCATCCTGCCGCACTACCAGGCATCTCATGAACGACAAGCCTCGAGACGAGATTTGGTACTCGTGGTGAGGACAGTGTGCAATGCCGGGCGTTGCGATTCCATCACACATTATTTTTACTGCTCAGACCTTGTGCATCTCGGAGGAAACTGAGTAATTCTCAGTTTGTCCCAACTGTGCAACCATCCAACACGGCTACCAACGCCTAGCAGTGGAAAAAGCACATGCAACTGATGTCATAGGATAGAGCATACGTCATTGTTCGCTTTGTGATGCTTTTAGCTCTGCCAAAGTGTGATATCCACCGGGAAGCTGAAGATATACACAATCGATGGTCCGAAGTATTTCGCCAAGAATGACTGCAATACGATGATAATCGCGCCAAGATGGCATAAACACCCTTCAAGCGGTTCAAATAGACCTTCAGACGTTGCTGTAACAGTGAATATCAATGGCCAGTTTAATCTGAGTTTATTCTGATGGCAGTAAACCCCATAATTGAATGCTTCTGAAGGGATCTCGTCCACGAGTATTGTCAGGGTTTCGAGTCTAGCGCGGTCTACACTGCGCCTCCCTTGTTTGTCGAATCCGTCCATGGTCGCTTGATTAGGAGTCTACCTCGCCTGCCGTGGCATATGCATGCAGAGAATATTATTCCTACCTTCTTAACGTCGAACATCTATTTGGGCATATGCCTTCCCACAGCACTGACCCTGACGTGACACTGGTCATGCGAAATGTTCGAAGTCTTGCTAATCGTGAGAATCAACAACAGCGTGGGCCTTCAGGGAATTCTCAACATCCGCCTACTAAGAGATGCGTTTCCGTACTGGCTTGCGAAATGGATTCCTCCCAAGGAGGGATTACCGTACGCTCTACAATCCAAGGTCACAACTCCACCCACTCATCTTCGCCGAACAATTGTCACCTTCCAGATATCACACAACGTGTGACTTCCACCCCGTCCGCTACACAGCGACATTCAATAATTACTGCAACAGCCACGCCGGGTACAAGCAGTCGCAACACACCAGCTCCCAGCGAAACCATACAGACAGACTCAACACGTCGAGGTGTATTCAGCCCAGCATCCGGCATTGCTAGCACTCCCACTCCTCTCGGCGGTCTTGAAAACCTGCCTACCCCCATCCCGAATCCAGAAGCCCGCACGATCATTACAAATCCACTGCGAACGCGAGCTACCGAAATGGGTCAGAGACAGAGGAAGTGGCAATTGCAACCACAGGCGGTGTCTACACCTCGATCAATGGTCTCCACAAGTCGCAGCATCCAACAATTTGTTCACTCCGACATGATGCGTCTTGTATTTGCAATGGGCCGGCTCCTGGAGCTCTACATGTGGAACAGACGGACATTTACGAGTGCAAGTGCCTTGGAGACAATAAGTTATACAACGTGACGGGTTGCCAAAGCATGAGCTGAAGCCCCATACTGGCATAAGATAGAGACGTACTGGAACACCGCAATGCAGGAAAACAACATTTGGTCCATAGCATTCGAGGCACACACAATGCAGATCTTGAAAGAGGTATGCTTACTCAATGGCCCAAGGTGGATAATACATGCTCAAACTGGTACTAGGTTCGCGCACAAGTCGATAAGGCTAAATCCCATTTTATTCAATCAGTACGGGACAACTGTGCAGAGGTTTATGCTCTCCACCGGTTCGAATCCGCAGCTGAGCGTTTGGAATTCATTGATTCCCTTCTGGAACGAGATAAGTATTTGTTTCCGGTAGCAGAGCATGTGGAAGGTGGTGTATGCGATCCAAATCCAACGCAGAGAGAGTCGACAGCTGATAACGATTTGCTAGCATCCACATTACTTCCTAGCGGAAGCAATCTCACGTGTATCTACATCCAATTTTATCATCGGGCGAATAACCACGGTAAGTATGCTGATGGATTCTCTAATTCCACGATTAATGACAAGAACTGTCATATACCCTCACCATTGATCATGTTTACATGCACCGCGTTGCGCCATGCTCTGCTGGAGTGGCAAATGAACAAAGGTGTTCATCCGAAAGTTTCCAAGTCAAAGCTGCAAGCGGACAGACCTGATCACTCAAACTACTTCAACCACAAGGATGACTGTAGTAAGATCGCATCCTGATGCACTGTAACGGGTCGCAAGTTGTTAACTTTGCCTGGCGTTGCAGACATGTATACTTTCTTGATTAATACCTGCAACACACTACCGGAGTGCTATCAAGAGAGGTTATATAACAACACTCTTGCTACAGTCAAGCGTGAGATCGAACAGGCGGAGAACCCAACGCCTGCCGTGGTGATCAGCGTGGAAGCAGCGCATGTTGACAATGCTATTCTTCTGGATTATTTGGCCTCCGAAGTGGCGCTTGAGGAGCCTGAGATTGGAAGTAGTGAGCCAATCATCCCGATAGACAACAATTGCACGGATGACAATCTTCATTTCGTGATACCAGTGCGCAGCGGGGATTTCGAAGATGAATGTGATGAAATCCACGATCACGATCCCATCCCCACTGCCAGCCGACGACGACAGCCCGCGAGGGAACTTGGGAGGTCTCACCTGGGAACCAGTGATGTCAAAGGGTATGAGGGCGAGGATGGCGACGATTGGTATGCGGATGCGGATAAGGAGGAAGAATCATCGCAAGTCGATGATACATCAACGAGGAATGTGGAGGACTGACCTGGGACCCGGTTATGTCGACGGGTATGAGGGGGAGGATGGCGACGATGCGGATGCGGATGAGGAGGAAGAAGCATCGCAAGCGGATGATGGATCAACGCATAATGTGGAGGACTAAGGGCACAGTACTAGAGAGTGTGAAGATTAGACTGGGTATTTCAGACCTGTAAAATACGATAATGGCGAACCAAATGCAACAGCACGCGAGGTATCCGAAGCGAAGACTGTAATGCATTATGTGACAAAATTTCAATGCTGAACATAGATGGTGTGAGGGCGGCATCCGATATATAGCAATAGCGGAGAGGTACAACGTCGCTGTCGTCCGAAGGGAGGCATAAACATTGCCAGGCGTTGTGTGAACGGCTAAAGCATAACTGCAGCCCCTGCAAAGAGTGTAACACACGTGCCGTTCTGATGGTACGTATACCAGGCGCATGGTAATGGAGGTGAGTATGAAACGCGACCTGTCGCGTGGGTAACGGGAAGCGTGTAATGCTCCGTCAGAGGGTACGAGGTTCCGTCAGAGCCGTCAGAGCCGTCCGGACCACCCGGGTATTTCAGATGGAAACTATGGTTGCTGCTGATGGAACTTGTTATCTATATAAAAATTACAATTGATGAGGATGGCAAAATGGTAGTTGTCTATAATATCGACAATATGTAAATCGCCACAGAATGACCACTCGAGAAGCGTCATAGGAAGGTTTCCATGTTATCCAAGTTCCTTCTGGTCAATCAGGTGTGAATTGAAATCAACAATGGCAACCACTGCTCCGAAGAGTTACTCAAACAGTAAAGCCCCGGTGTTGTGAGACCTTAGCCCCATGTAATCGATATCCTTGAGTTGACAGAAAAGAAAACTTACAGGGTAGGTGTGGGATAAATGGTGCTTGGCCAATTTGAAATGCAAGGTGCCGAAACTCTTCACAACCCTCTGCAGTGCGTACTCAGCTCGTGTATACTGATGTGCATTCATACACGGCCCAGACTCTAGCGTGAATGAGGGAAGTGATGATTGTAATAGTAGAAGAATCCTTAATAATATTGTAAATCGTCTTCGGTGCTTCTGTGTCAGTTGTCTCCTCCAATTTCTGCGACTACCCGGTCTTCTTATATAGCAACATTCCAAGCCCACTGGCCTAGTTACCATAATACTCAAGGTTGCGTTATTGGAACCTTCTGCCGCTAACACTCGGTGCCACCGCAGCAACATATTGGATTACTTCAACTCAGACATCATGCAATTGTAGAAGTCGGTTGTTGGAATATCTACCCATCCAGTCGATAATGCTTATCGGCTCTCACATCACACATGAAGAGGAGTTAGTCAATTGAGTTGTGGATTTAATCGGCGACCAACCAATATTATGCCAATGAAAATAACGACATGGAAGCTCGTCTCTGATGCTACGTTTCATTGCGATCGTTAATACTCGAGCCACTGATTAGTGCTCGCTATAGGCTGAGGCCTCCGTCAATCAGAGGGTTAGCAACGGTTCCGGACCGCCTCTTCGGGTCGGGGTCTGTGTCGGAACCGAACCGTTGACCAATTGACGGTCCGGGTTGTCAATACACCTGAACTGTCCACTCAGGTATGGTTCGATGGTAAACTTACAACCCATCTGAATGATGCGGGTTGGCTGTGGGTCGCCTAGTGGGTCCCTCCATCGATTCATATACGGTTCTTGATTTTGCAGTTTATTTATTGTCTCTTACCAAATCCTGTTTTCGACAACCAATGATAGGTGTCTGCATGCTCTGCTGCTTGCAATCTCGATCAATTTGGAATCCGTGCTTTTCCTGTTATACATTGTATTATTCAGTATAAAGGTAGTCAATAATTCTGTTATGGGCTCATTGATCTGCATAAAGCCTTGATAAGCCCAATATGCAAGACCAAATATTGTTGACACTCCGTCGACGCTCAGTTTCATGATGGGGTAACGTATGTGTCATGCTCTGTTTCGAATAACAAGGGTGCCACAACATCGTCTATGAATTATTACCACCTTGCGACACTTAGATTAGCCAAGATGAAAGACCAATAATCATTGACACTCCATTGATGCTCATATTCGGGATGGGGCAGGAAGCATGCTGCGATTGTTTATGCCTTTAAACGCACTCAATATCTCACTTGTGCATGTTTCTAAACCAATCATCACTTAGGTTACACATGATGGACAGCCAAAAATCGTTGTTGCTGCGTTGACCCTCAGTTTCAGAATGGGGCAGTGACTTTGTTGTTTATTGTTTTGCCAAAGAAGGCTGCCAGTATGTTGGTTATGGAAAGCAGCGGCCAGGTTACTTTTCAATTACCGGACATACAAGACTAATAATCATTTACGCTCCGTTGACGCTGATTATCCGAATGGGGCAATAACCGTGTTGTCCATTGTTTTGCCAAAGAAGGCTGCCAGTACGTTGGGTATGGAAATTAATGGCCAGGTCACTTTTCAATTACCGTACATAGAAGACTAAAAATTGTTGACGCTCCGTTGACAATCATTTTAATGTACTGTCCAGTCAAGATTTGCTACCATTAATAATTGCATTTATAATTATTTGAACTTAGTGGTTGCCTTTCAGATTGATCAGAACATGGCTGTATGGCAAAGCCAAGACTAGTAATATTCTCGCACTGGTCGCTCTCATTGCATTGAGATTTATACATCTTGCCAAATAGTTCATATTGTCCGGTATTCGTTCGTTTATAAACAAATTGTATCACTCGACTGCTCAATATTCTCCAATCATATATCTCTAAATATTATTCTCGGTCAAACTACATAATGAACTTGGTGATAATACATTGACGCATTCTGTCCTACTTAGTCTTGATCCCCTCATGCCTTCTCGTTTCCATTATATTGACTGTCATCAATGCCTCTTCGACCATCATTTTTGTCCGCCATATAGGCCGAATCAATACGGCAACATTCGGTGCGGCACACACTTTCCGCTGCTCTGGCGCTTCTGAATCCTCACAGCCGATGTCCAGTTCCAGATCGAATTCATTGTCAGCCTCCCAGCCGTCCTGGCTTTCATTTGGATAATCCGGGTCCCCATTCCAGCTAAGCCACTTTCGGTGTCTGATATGCTTTCGGGTGAACTATCCTCATCACTATTGGCAGGATGGCGGTCGATTCGTTTGATTCAGCGAACATTCAATATTTGATTTTGTCCTCCAGGCAGGTCCTTTGCAGACAAAGCTATTGGCACAGGTGATTTTTTCGACAATTTAAATGCAACCGCACCATCATGTTGAAAGAGTGACCAGGATGCTTTGACTATCTCTTTGGGATCTGAAATGTATCACACGGCTGTCATTTGTTTGTTTTGACCAGGAGACTTCTTTAGTGTAGCTCATAGGTTTTGGCTGGCCTGCCACATCTACATTGAGTTGTGGACCTTGGCCATTCAGTGCAACTTCTTTTGCTCGGGCTTTCTCTTCATCTCCATGGCATTATCAGCTCTGGTTAGACCCAATTCAGGGTCGTCACCGACCAACAATCCGTTATTAGCTCGAGCGAACAGCCTTAGTATGACCAGTTTGCGAACGTCCTCGCCTCTGCTTTTTGACTGCCTCCACCCGATCACATCTCGCCAAAGGGAACAACTGGCCTCCACTCCGACACAGTGAGGTACGATAGAGAATATGTCGCACGCCACATTGGTGAGATCGGCGTAGTTTGAATGCGTTTCATCTTTTTGCCGCCACCAGTCTGTGATATCCGGTAAGCAAAATCTACTACTAATCCCCAATGGGTCGGACTGGTAATCATTAAGATTGAGAATAATTTGCCCCGAGTTCGGTGGTAATTCCGGAGGTGAATTCGAATACTGCCTGGCGGCTGTCAATACATTTGCTACGCAATCACTTCATCCTGGTGTCGTTTCGGCTACATTGGTTGGCATTAAGTATTCATTATCATCGCTGGACAAATCATATGGATTATAAGAAGCTTGACCAGATGAAGAAGCCTTCGCGGAGGAGTCTAGATTGTTATCCGGTATGGTTTCAGGTTTAATGACCAGTAATCGTCAATGTTTAGCGCAGTATTGGTTCTCCACATACTTGAGAAAGGACTCCTGGTATTGGGTAGTATACTAAGTCTCGTCTTCAGGATTAATATCCATTCCCTGGTCCCACTTCCTACACAATCGCAACTTCCTGAAAGGATCCAGGATATGTGTCGACACCAGGAGCAAACCAGTCGATGGAGTGACTTCAATATAATATTTGGACAGCTTCTGCCGCGCAATCTTCACAGCAAAGAATAAATCTTCATTCCATTGAGTCTTCTTCTTGGCCAAAGTTCTCATCACGACGTCCATGTGATCAAACATGTCATTGTAGATAGTGATGACGTGGTGGAGAGTAACGGTATGCCGTTTCGATATCCACACGGTCCAGTACCGGAATGCCCGGAGAACCTACATGACATACTTAACAATCGTACACTCATCCTGCGTTGTGAATATTGGCCGGTAATCGCTGTATTTTGGGTTTTTCAGCCACTTGCCCGTGAATTCACATAATTGGTAGGCGCGCTCGAGAAACTCTAGTATCAAGTTCCAACGTGTCTTCACATCCATGTTAGATAGAACTGGGATGTGGACTGTGGTTTCTGGACAGTCAATGAACTCGTTTCGGCCACCAGGTGTCAGCGTAATCAATCCTGCGAGCATTCTCTGCTATATATAGGTCAGTTTCGGCACATTCAAAATATGTTGAAATACGTACTTTCTCAATTATCTTTGCTTAACCTGGTCTCATGGCTGACACCTTATTGATTCTAGCATTGCCCTCTTTTCAAAGTCTTTGACTCTTCCCAATGTCTGTGCTTTCATTCTCTCCAAATTGCTGATCGCGCTCATGGGCTTCCCAAGACTTGGTATGGCCTTTTACACCTAGACTGCAAATGAATACCCCCAAAGCAAGCTGAATGATGTGCGCCATGCATGGTATGTGGTTTCTCAATGCGGGCCACTCGATACCTGAGGCCTCAAGGGTAGTTTGTAATTTGCGAGTCATTGAGTAATTTGGGATGCGTTATCGGTAGTAATTCCGAGTAAACGGCCGTCAGTGAGGTCAAAACGATCAAGAACTACTTTCAAATGTCTGGCTAACCGTGCTCCAGTATGTTGACCCTTGACTTGTAATCCTTACTGAGCTTGCGAAATAGGAAAAGAATGGGTGATCAACCTCATTGAATGCAAGTTGTACTTTTCGCAAAACCCAATTTTGATCCATATAATACGCAATGCCCAACGTTATTGCTAATTTGTTTGTTGATGTCCATCCGTATAAAGCTAAACTCACATTGTTTCTTGATGGCAATTGTTTCTTAATTGCAACCAGTATCAGTGTGTATTCCCTCCGGCAAATATTGCTCAGAGTGCTGGCGGACGGTAAGACCAAATCGCTTCGGAATGCATTGTATGAACATCGTAGCCCAAGCGTTGATATTGCCTTCCATGGAATATGAGCCGGAACAAACCCAAACATGACCTAGCGATTCCAGGTGTCTTGCTGAAATTCAGCAGTTTGGAAGTCCTTTGTTGCCAGTTTAGAGCATTTGTCTTTCAATTCAATCGGTATACTTCAACTCTACATATTAAATTTGAATTTCGTTTGCCAACGTACAATCGGTATACCTCTACTTCCATTCCTCTTGACTATGGCCAAAGTTGATTCATTGACCATGGAACTGGTCAGTTCAGTTACTTCTGACACTGTTCATTCGATTAACTTTGCGATGTGTGCTATTGCCAGCAATTGTTTGCACATTGAGCTGGTCCCATGTTCTGATGGATGGCGAAGAACTTGATGACTAACAATACATATGATGCCAGGACAGCCGGTCTCCTCAATTCCACAGTGTAAATAGAATCGCCACGAAGGCGCGTGTCTAGAATTATTCCAATCAATAGGCCGCATCGATCCTACCTTCATTGCAGCCCACCAAGCATCAAACATGATTCTGAAAGTAAGGTCGCTTATATCACGAATAAAGACAGGTTGGTTTTTGGATGATATCATAACCTGTGGCAATGAGGTATTTAAAGATTTTGTATCTGCGATCATGGTAGGATATTGCACTCTGGGTAATTCGACCTGAGTAACAGTCAAATAAGTGGATATTGTCAGGTACAACACTGGATCTTAAATATTGACTTGAGATCTAAAAGCGAGAAAAAAATCAGACCTGTGAGAAATCGCATGCATAATTGTGAAGTTGAATATAGGACATACAAAGATGTGGTGATTACGATATCCTCACTTGCATTTTTGCGCATAAAGGCAGCCGATTGAACGGTGATTGGTTAACACCGTTGCATTGCTCTCTGAATATCCACGATGCAAGCACAACAATTGTTCATGCTCCAATGACGCTCATTTTTAGGTGGGAGTAGTGAAATCGTCGCTGGCATTTTTGCCAATAAAGGCGGACAATATTGCGATTATGGAAGTATGTCGTTGCAGAGCCTTTGAATTATCCAAGATGCAAGATCAAAAATGGGTAACACTCCGTTGACGCTCATTTTTTGAAAGTGGTAGCGATATCGTCACTAGCATTTTTGCCTACATAGGCAGCCAATATTCTGAATATGGGAGTAGCTTGTTGCAGAGCACTTCATCAGCAAAATGTATTTTAGTCACTGGAAGCCTCCTGGAGTGTCTGAGAGGATGTGGAGTGTAAACTTAGATGCATCAATTTCAGGAGAGTATCAGACCCTAGGAGGGCATTCCTGCCGGCCTTCAGAGTAACTGGGAGCGCCAGCGACAAGCCTGGGAGCACCTATGACAAGCCTGGGAGCACCTGAGAGTGCCGGTGACAAACCTGGGAGCGCCGGTGATATGTCTGGGAGCACCACGAATCTCAGTAGAGCGGTCTGGGAAAAACAACATCTTCCTTGGGAACGCTGCTGGTGCACCTGGAAATCATAGCTACTGTATTCAGTTTGTATTCTCATCTATGTATCTATGTATCTATGTATCTATATAGCTACCCATCTACACACGGTATACCTGGACTGGCTGCAGGCGGTGCTTGAGAGCAATTCGAGGTGCGCCTGAAAATGACGATCGAGTGAACTCAGAGATACACTCCCAGGCCGTGATCGAGCCAGTTTGGAGATGCACATGGAGGCGGTAATAGAGCGAGTTTGGAGGCCGTCATCGTGCGAGTTTACAGACACACTTGGAGGCTGTGATCGAGCGAGTTTAGAGATGCACTTGGAGGCCGTGATGGAGCCAGTTTGGAGATGCACTGGGAGGCCGTGATCGAGTGAACTCAGAGATGCACTTGGAGGCCGTAATCGACTGAGTTTGGAGATGCACTTGGAGGCCGTGATCGACCGAGTTTGTAGATGAACTTGCAGGCCATAATCCAGCAAGATTGGGGGAGTACTTGGACGTGGTCGATGGGAGGCGCGCTGGGTGCTGAGACTCTATCCATCAGTTAGTTAACTCGCAACCGTGGGAATATGATGAGGTGACCTTACCTTTGGGCTCTCATGGAGAGCTGGCTGGTGGCGGTCGATCTTGTAGGGAGGCATGCCGGAATCTGAAGCTACATTCAGGGGTCTACTTGCAATCGTCAGAATGAAGGGAAAACAGACAATCTTGGGATGATGCAGTACTCGCTTTATGCAGTGCTCGGTGTATGCTTTACACGGTGTTAAATCATGATCATGGCATGGAGAGATAGAGAGGGATGACTTAACTTTGTGTTCTCTGATGATGGTAGAGTTGTGGACGTGAAAGAGAGAGATAGAGGATGAAGAGAACGATATGGAGAATACGACCGGATATGTGAAATCCCGGGTACGACTTTCCTGATTGGGTTGGGACGACCTCGTATCGGTGTAATTCCACCACCGATCGGGACTCTTACCTCCCGTATCGGGCATGGTCAATTTACTCGCACACGAAATTCTCTTAAGTCCCAGTTTCTCATGATGATTTCCCTCGTACCCTCTCATCTCTCTTTTTCTTGTCCTCAATTCTACCATCACCTCAGAACACGAAGTTAAGTCATCCCGATCTATCTCTCCATGCAATGATCATGATTTAACACCGAGTACAGCATACACCGAGCACTGCATACACCGAGCACTGCATCATTCTAACATCGACTGTCTCCCGCTCCCAGCCAGTATCTCATCTCTCGGCGGACCTGATTGTACTCAACTATCTACATTCCAACAATTACCAGGTAACCAATGAATAGAGTCTCAGCTGCCGTCGCACCTCTCTCCCGATCTACCGGCTCCAGATCGAACTCCTCCAAGTACTCCTCCGATCTGGATCGATCATGGCCTTCAAGTGCATCTTTAAACTCGCTCGATCACGGCCTCCAAGTGCATCTCTGAGTTACATGAGCGTGGCCTCCAAATGCATCTCCAAACTAGCTCGATCTCGGCCTCCAAGTGCATCTCCCAACTCCCTCGATCGCGGCCTCCAAGTGCATCTCTGAGTTCAACTTGTTCTCGGCCTCCAAGTGCATCTCCAAACTCGCTTGATTATGGCCTCCAAGTGCATCTCTGAGTTCACTCGATCATGGCCTCCCAGTGCATCGCCAAACTCGCTCCATCACGGCCTCGAAGTGCATCTCTGAGTTACTCGATCTCGGCCTCCAGATGCATCTCGAAACTCGCTCGATCTCGGCCTCCAAGTGCATCTCTGAGTTCAACTCGATCCCGGCCTGCAAATGCATCTCCAAACTCGCTCGATCCCGGCCTCCAAGTACATCTCCCAGTTCACACGATCACGGCCTCCAATTTCATCTCTAAGTTCTCTCAATCAAGTGTCTCCAGGTGCCCCTGCAATTACTCTCCAGTACCGTCTGCAGCCAGTTTGGCCGTATGTATATATATAGAGTGACTTAGATAGATAATACATGCCATAATATGATGTAGCGAATCTTGTGACTGTAACAAAGATGAATCTGATACACGAAATGCCTTGTGGTTATGGAACCCTATGAACCATTGCCGTGGGAATATGGCACTCAGTCTGCCGCAGAGCTGCGTAGAGGTCTCAAGCTGCTCTCGAAGTCTCCGCAGACCTGTGCAGAGGTCTCAGCTACTCCAAAATTCTACTATCCTATAAGTCAAATCTCGTAGCATCCTGATTGCACCGCCAGAACTGCAGGTGCATGCAGGAGCACCTGAGAATGCTCTAGCAGAGTCTGAGAGCACTTTGCTTCGCTCCAGGGATGCCTGGGAGCATTTGGAATTACTTGGGAGCACCGGTGAGGTCTACCGGAGTGTCTGGGAGGTTTGCGTGTGGCTTCCGGACCGATTTACATTTTGCCGATGTTCAATTATCCAAGATGCATGACCAAAAATCATTGATGCTCCCTTGACGCTCATTTTTATGAGGTGGTAGCATTAACATCGCTGGCCTTTGTGCCCAGAAAGGCAGCCAATACATTGAGTAGGGCATACTGCTGCCGCACTGCCCTGCGATGGTCCAAGATGCAAGAATACAAATTGGTGGTGCTCCGTTCACGCTCATTTCTAGGATGGGGCAACGAGCATAACGCTTGCCTCTTTTCATCTAACGCCAGCGAATAACTCAGCTTTGGATAGATGTGACTATGAAACCCTTTGATTGCCGAAATGATCAAACCAAAATTTTTCACGCACCATTGATGCTCACCATACAGACATACTGACAGTCATTGGACACGCAATTTTTTGCTTAAAATTCATAGCGTCATTTTTGACAGCCAATATACTGTTTCAAGGTATTATCAAGTGTATCCGAAAGCATCGAGGCCTCTCAGTTTCTGAGCCACCAGTATTCACCTCATCAGTCACATAAATGACTTAGCTCTGTTGCATTGTTGCGTTTTGTTCCGGTATGTTACACCATACAAATACATTAACTAATTTTAAACTATTAAACCCAATATCCTGACCGATCTTTTTCCAGCTTGTTTTGCTCGATTGCCATGATGTACCATTAGCACTATTCAATTTCTCGACCATGTGCAGCAGGTCTGAATACAGAGTAATAAAGTTAGCTGCATCTACTAATGCAGCATGACAGCTGGTATTCATCTGGGTTTAGACGGCGCAGGAACCGCTGGTCCTACGACTTGTATGACATCCCTGTCTTAAATGTTATTGGTAAATTTCATCTCTATTTTAGGTGTAGCTTTCTGATATAACCGTAACAGGCAAGTCGATACCAAGTTCGTTGCGTGTCTATCCAACAGATTCGGAGTCTAGAACCTTCACATCGTCCGCAAGACCATTGCACACACACCTATGACATAGCCTGTCTCACAATTGGGTCACTGAAATCAAGAAAAAGCAGACACATAGCAAAGTAGGTACACCATTTGTATTCACAAGCTATAGGACTCCAAAATTACCGATTTCGCTCTATATACCTCCGGTGACGTGGGAGCCGTCACCATATCTTCGTCCCTATCTGATCTCTATATGGTAATTAACTAGTGATGTTTTATGCAGTGGTAGAAGCTTACAGGTTTAACAGGTTTCGTATCCTGGATCGGTTTTGAATCAGGTTCCGCAACTGTCGAAAAAAGCGGTATGACTTTGTGTGACTGTGGTTTATCTGAACGCAGCCTCATTTAATTACTTCCTGGTCGCAAAGTCACTGCCGGCATCTGCGATTGTCCGCTGACGATTTGAAGAGGCTGCATGTGCTCCCAGATTGTTGTCGGAGATGGTGTGGCTGCAATCGGGTCTATTTGGTGATTGACAACCGCTAGAACATTTAATATTGCAGTCCCATTCTTCATATCGCTTCCACGGAAGTAGTTGGCTGCGTCCCCCAATCCCTGTTGCGTCAATTCCTCATGCCTCATCTGCTTCTGCCGAAAACTCTCCCTAAGGTTCTGTACTTTTTGGAGATTGGGCCCATCACCCAGCCGAGTTCATCATTACTCAGCTGGCGAAGCTCTGTATCTTCTTCCCCATCTTGCTCGTCTTCCCTATTCTGCTCATCATAGGAAGTTGGAAGATCGCTCAGACTGTCTCCGATAGCGTTCAACATCTCTTCATACGTTATTTTAGGCTTTCTGGTTGTCCCCTCCGCGCTTTCAGCAGTAGTCATATCTTTCTGCTCTTGCATCATTGTTGTCTCTGCGTCTTGAACTCGCATTCTTGCAACCACAGGTTCTCTCTCCACATAATCCTCGATCCATTTCTCTATCTCTTTGTTGCATACAAAGTGCGTTCCTTGGGTGTTCTGCGCCGCAAGCTTCTTTTGAGATCGTAGGTTGTGCATTGCTCCCAATGCTCGGGCCCGGTCTGCCTCCAAACTTATCTTGCCTTCATTCCCTTGATGACATCGATGAGTGGAGTGCTTTGTCAATTTGCCATAGTTGCCAGCTGGAAGTGGAGAAAAGATCTGTTTCTGAGCATTGACTATTGTATCGTGTGTTGACGTTTTGTTGTGCGAGATGTTGGATGGTGCAAGATATTGACCACATGCAGGCAAGCTGAGTCTTTATGTCAAGGTGAGTATGTTTGACCAACACAAACGAAGCAAAATCTGCGTTTTGGCCGTCATTTCATTCGCAATAGTTACACATACTGTACGACATCACATCATAGTTAGCATGTGATTCGTATAAGATCCCAGCAATATGTTGACACAAACGTCACCGGACGTCCTTTACATCAAAGAATTTCTTCTTTGTATGTTTCAAACATGAGATATCAGCTGTCACTCACTTCGATGTGTCCCAGAAAACAAACAAACAAATAACATCAGACCGACTAACTGCAAATTGTGGGACCGTTGGAATCACCTGCAACATGCAGCCTTATGCCCCAGGGTAAAACTTGAACGTGCAAGTTGATTGTCATTCATTCCATTGTGACTTGTAGCGTACTATATATTCCTCAGGACTTTCCACTTTTCATTATCACCTTCCGCACCTTTTCCACAACAGCAACTCATCGATCGACAAACACGGCAGCCTGATGGGAGTCAATCGGAACCAAGCAGAATGATGGGCGCTTTATCCAAGGTGGCTCTGGCTGAGACTCAGTAGCAACGCAGCCACCAGTTAGTCCACCACAACGCTGCGATTGCTGCCACTGAAAATATGGCTCGGGTCGCACATTTGAAAAAAGTACATCAACCTGGAACCCGCAATAATAGGCAGCAGCATGCCATTGGATGTTAGTAGCTCCATATCAATGTAGAAGGTGGTCAACTCACTATATAATGCACAGCTGGGGAACATAGTAAGCTCAGTGGCCAATGTATCGGGGCCAGCGATGGCAAACCTCGATTGTCGACGAAGGCATTTGTCCTCACACCCCGCAAAATCAACTTTAAAGCTGTTGTCAGCTCTGGAATTTTCGCAGACGAATTGGGTGATAAAGGTCCCAGCGAGTGGACAACACAACAGTTAAAGACCTTAGAGGAGGCTACGGAGTCATATATCGTTGAGGTAATTGACGAATCTGCCTTTTAACAGCCACCACTAATTTCTTGTAGCTATTCAACATGTCTGCCACTATGGTGAGGCAAGGAGGTCGGGTACAGGTAGAACAGTCCGACATCCGTCTTGCCATGAATATGGCCAAAATGGCTAAAGGAGGGTTCTGGCAAACCGCAAGAGAGGAAACACAGCAATTCATTAAGACACCTTGCGCCGAAGTCCGAGAAGAGACCAACCGAGGAGTTGAGTTTCCTGGTCATCAAATTGTGAAGGCTGCAATAGAACGACATCCGGCAATGGTTTATAAAGAGCAAACAGACGGCTGCCTTCCATGACAAAATGGCACAGCAAAGAATCCGTAGACACACTGGAGGCGTAGAGGAACCGCCACACGTCCACCATAACCGGCGTCACCTCCGTGCCGAATGCCGTCTCCACCCGGAACATCACGTGCCCCACCAGGTGACAGTGACAGACTAGAAAGTTATGAAATAGAAGGTATGTCACCCATTTGTGTGTATATACATTCTTTGCGTCCCAGCACTGCATTTTCCAATCATAATTCATTCGCCAAGGATGGCATGCGCAATCAAGATTATATTCCAGATTCGATGAGTACACTATCTGCTATGTGGAAATATCAGTGATGTTGATTTTGAAGACCACAACAGCCTTTTGGGTGAAACGGAGAGTGCCGACGAGAACTGATTGAAAGGAATGGGAGTTTTCAGCATTATCATTTTCTGCAATTAGCGGACACTATGAAGTATATTTTAAAGGATATATTTATACGCACAATTAAAGAACAATGTAGTGATAAATGAAAACATACATGAAGAGGATAGAACGACTGCCAAAAGGCAGTTATTGATGTTCTAGGCCAAAGTGAATAGTTGCATAATGCAGATTGGCCTGTGACAAAATGAGCGTAAACAGAGCGTCAACGATTTTTCATTCTGTAAGTCAGGTTATTTAAATATTAATTATTCATTGTCATATATAATGATCGTAGTGTCCACCATTATAGGCAAATAAGAATGCAATATGCTACCTGCCCCATCATGACAATGAGCCTCAACGGAGCGTCAACAATTTTTCATCCTGTAGGTCAGGTTATTTAAATGAGAATTATTCAATGTCATTTATAATCATCGTGTTGGCCACCATTATAGGCAAAAGAGAATGCTGTACTCTCCCGGCCCCATCATGACAATGAGCGTCAACAGAGCGTCAACGATTGTTCGTCCAGTAAGTCAGGTTATGAAAATGTGAATTAGTCATTGTCATTTATAATCATCGTTTTGACCGCCTTTATAGGCTACAGAGAATGCTGCACTCTCCCGGCCCCGTCATGACAATGAGCGTCAACAGAGCGTCAACGATTTTTCGTCCTGTAAGTCAGGTTATTGAAATGTGAATTAGTCCTGATCATCTAAAAGCATTCTATTGGACGCCATTACGGGCAAAAGAGAACACGATACTCTATCTGTCCAATCTCGACAATGAGTGTCACCAGAGCGACAATGATTTTTGAACAGGAATCTTGGGTAATCTTGGTGGAAATGATCGCAGACATCTAAAAACAAAGATTTTGGCTATCTTTAAAGGCAAATAAGCAAGAGATGGTCCGGCGACAGCTTCCCGGACAATCACAACTTAATTTGTTTTAACCGCTGCCAGTCAGCGATCCTAAACGTTTTAGCCCATAAAATGGGTCAAAACTCTATATATAGCCATTAGCAGCCATCTCGGGCTTTCACCAAGCATCATGCAAGACCACGAATCATGATGCTCTGTTGACGCTCATTTTCATGATCAGGCAGGGAGCGTATCGCTCACTCTTTAGCCATTACAGGCGGCCAATTTAACAATTATGCATAACAAATAACATGTCACTTTCCAATTACCTGACTTACATAACTGAAGATAATTGACGCTCCATTGACGCTCGTTTTCAGAATGGGGCAGCATGCGTGGGCCATCGGGTTCTCGCTTTAAAGACAGCCACTACTTCATTTTTGAACGTTTGTAAGCAGTAGCCTTATATATTACCATGATCAAATACCATAAATCATTGACACTCCATTGACACTCATTTTCAAGATGGGTCAGGGAGCGTGTCTGTAACATTGTTAGATATACAGGCAGCTGGTTTGTCCGAAAAGAACAATCGCGTACCAAAGTCGATATGTTGCGATTGGCAGTAACATATCTAAATGCGACCATAAATAGAAAACCCAAATCACTGGACCAGAGATTGGAACCGACCGGTCTAGCCAAAACCGCCAAAAGCCGCTGGTTGATGAGTACTGATACAAGATGAGCTTGGGAAGACGCCGCAGGTTGGGTTTTTGGACGGTTCCGGATCCGAAACGAACTGTTTTCCCTCTCTGAACCCGCACTGCTCGTGGGTTACCCGGACCTGTTGCTAACACTAGCCAGAGATAGGAACTCCCGCTAAAGAGCATATTACTGATCACTTGATCAATTCATGCATAGGTGTTATACATATTGTAGATATGTATGCATCGTCTATTCATAATGAAGTATCATTATCTCTGCTAAGAGGTCTCCACTAACACCTGGGAACATCTACAATGCAAGACATCTGAATCACTTTATATGAAAACCACACCTCGAAAATTGGAAGAACTTTTGACAAATAGCAGTTCTAACATTGAACAATAAGCAGGTCAATGAAACAGGTGTGGCTATACAGCAGAGGCAATTAAAGGATGGTATTAGAATACCATAGTCTCATAGGAAATTCATTGTGCACATTCAGGTGTGATCCATAATCACCAATTTCCCAGACAGAGTGCTCCAAATTAACATCGAGGGATAATGTAACATCTGAATATCACCCAGCTACAGGGCATCGCAACCCCATGTCAGGGTTTGTTCTGGGTCTTAATGCTTCAAACAATAGTTATTGCCTCAAACTACCACAGTCGTATGAAGCATTCTGGAACAAGTTATTGATGCCATCCACCACCACTCTCAACACAAGATGTCATAGCAAATACTCACCAATTGTAGCTGCAATTGTGAAGCAACTACCATCGTTGAATGTGATTAGTGTAGCTTTGGACATGTAGACATCAACAAATACTCTGGCCATAACATTAGTCATTAGATATGATCTGGATTGAACATCGGCATGGAGCAAGGTACATTTTCATTTCAGTGCAGTTGAAAGCCATTTCATATGCATTGTAGAAATCTAATTCTGGTTCCTAGGTGAACCGTCAACATACCGGTGCAAGGCTATGTGAACATTTCGAGCAAATTCTTTGCTCCTTTTATGCTTACTGAGGGTTGATTAATTCCAACATCAACTGATAAAACTCCACGCAATTATGCGATGACTCTTGAAATGGAGTCAAACATTGAGAATTCCGGAATTGCATGGCTTGCATTGAGGAACTACATACCACGCATAGCACACCTCATACTGCTGGCTTGAGGTGCTTTCGCAAGGAGTCATGAAGTACCAGGCTGAACAAAGTCTTCGCATCCTCCTCAGTGCCATCAGCAATTTGCGGATTATTGAAAGAAAGAAGTTTGCAATAGTCAAGGATATTAAAAATGGGGCACTGCTGGATTCCGCCTTCAGACCTGGGTAATGGGTGATAACTGAGACAGTTTGTATTTCAAGACATTTTGTTACCCCTAACACCATACTTTATACACCGGAGAACGATTGCTGTATTGATTTTACTGACACCTGGTCATCAAAATATGTTCAGTGACTATCAAAATGCCAAGATACACATTGCCGTACTACCGCATGTGTATCTGGAGCGATGTTGGATTTAAACAATCAAGTTGCGTGAGCAAGCCTACTGATCACAAGAAGTCACCAGAAAGTAGCACTAGATTGAAAAACAGAGTGATGACCAGTGACTTTTGCCAACACAGGATGATTGGTCCATTGTTAAGTTGATTATGGAAATTGAGCACCTTTTCCAACACCGGAACTTGTGGTTGTAAATCACATATTCAGTTAGTATGCAGCGTCGTGTCACAATCATCAAGTATTTGTTTCATTATATTGATGGCAAGATGCAGGCTTGAACGAATCACAAAAAATATAGGAAGGAAGACATGTTCGTGACAGTGAAGCTTACTCAATATAATGTGACCAAACACTATAGCAAAATGGCTGCAATGATGGGTATGGTTATTATTTCAGTGTATATCGTTGATCTTTTCCAGCACTGGCAAATAACCCGGAAGTGGCACATGCGAATCGATATTAATCATTTGGACAAAACATCATAAACAACACAATACCAAGATTTATATCTACAGTATTTGCCGAATGAATGCTGTATGAAACCTAGATGTTTGGTAATCATTAACCCCCAAAGTGTACTGTCCAATATGTTATTACCATCTGCTACTGCATTGTGATTAGGTAACTCTTCTTTTTAATCATATGATTTAGCCAGTAATAGCAGCAAATACTTATTGCCAGAAAAGGTTCAATAAACATCACACGGGCATATTAATTACACTGCACACTAATGGAGCATAGTAAGGCTCTTGTTTTGTTCCCCCCCTGGATCACAAAAGAACTGGGGTGAAGTTAATCTGACGCTTACTGAATACCAATATGACCACATGGAGATTTGCAGTGCATTTTGGATTCCAGATATCCCAAAGTGGTTTCAACCACAGGACGATACCGACTCAAACTATGCCGATATCCCAAATGTGGAACACCACATTTTCTCAATCAGACTACATGGTCCCAGCCTGGATGGTACATATACCCCTTAACACGATTATATCAGCTGCAGCCAGGCAAAACCACATGCGGGATCCTTCCCAAAAGGAATGTTGCAACATTTGGAAAATACAAAATTGGTTTACACGATTGTACCCCATGCACCAATCCATCTCCACATTCCCCACTAAGTATCCTGGCAATAGATTTGATATTTTCCATGATGCTCTGACATGTTCAATAATGTAATCACATCGTCAGAACATCCCAAAAACCACTTCAGTCATTTCAACTAATTCATTCCATATGATTCCTTTCTGTTGGTCCACTGCATTCTATCCCTTGAGACTGATTTTTGAACTGTACCATCAAGTTGATGTGTATTTCTAACAATTCATTCCATGGAGAAATCGATTACAGACAAGAGTGTCCAATTGATCACAACACCTAAGGCACCCAGAGTAAGCTCTGATCGGTTCTGCATTTATTGCAGCAACACATCCTCCTGGGAGTTAGTCTGGTCCTATCTGGGTAAGACAAATTGCAACGACTTACAGCCATTGTGTTGCCAAAGGTCCAGTTGAAGCAATTTAGCTGCGGCATCACTGGATATGGATGTTCAGCTGCTGGGATCGTGCTGATAGGGATGATAGAAGTGATTCAAATGCTGAATAATGCATCCAACTGTATCTTCCATTGTGCCAGCATTGAATTGGAGCATAATGCCTCTCCTCGACAATCACCATGCAAGCGGTGTTGTATATCTTGCATGGTTCATATATTTCAAACAAGAAAATCATGCAGTTAAGAGTCCAGTCAGCATTGATGACGATGAAAGCACACTTCAACCAGGTGGAAATGAATCGAGAGCATTAATCAAAAAAGGTACCCAAACATGTCCTCATCCAGAGAAGCACTTTATATATTCTTTTTGGCTTATACTTTCACCACCTCAGGGACCCAGTGCAACAAACCATATTAACCCCTTGCTTGTCGCATTGAAATGTCATTACCTGAATTAGAACAGTGTTGTACCAAAATGAATTTGCATCATTCAAATGACGGATGTACTCAATACGATTATGAGAGTCTAGGAGGGCAGAATATCACTTGAAACACGAAGCAATGTCATTCTGTAGCTTCCCTTAGGCCATCGAGTACCGCTCACCCAAGTCATCCAGGGCTGTGATATTTGGGTCTGGGGTTGTAATCATCTGTATGATAGCCACTGTCATTCGAGGTATATGACTGTCGCAACATTGTATAGCGTTATATGCATTTGGTACTCAAAAAAGAAACAGATTATTGAGCCATATGTTCGCAGCATCCGGAAGGCGGTAACTTGACACGTCCATTGTTGCATCACATGTTTATAATCAATTATCAGCTGTGCTTGGGTTTCAAAGCTTACACAGAAGTGGTAGCCAAATGGGCGCATATTACCAGAGAAGTGGTTCATGAGATCCATCATTACAATGTTGAATTCAGAGTTGTTGACATGATGTTGTGCAATATCGTACATGATCTGCATATATTCTACATCAACGCAAACACGGTGGGCAGCCTCATGAGAGTGTGCAAACCAGGGTCACTATCTCGTGCCTCTGTGTGTTCAGAGTAAGCTGCATTTTGACAGCATCGAAGATCAGGATGGTAGACATACTGTAAGAGGAGCAATTGCGAAACTCCTTCCGAGGCTGACAGACTCCATATGGTTCTCTTTATCCACAATGCTGGCCTCAGTATGGTACTGGTACTGTGCCATCATGTGAAAATACACATTGGTCCATACGAACAACAGAGCATCTTTGATGGGCATACTCTTCCTCGCCGAAAGGTGCAAAAGTGCCTCCACGCAATCTGGAATGATCCCATGCCAGAATACTCTCACCTTCTTGACACTCCAATGACTCAGTTGACAATATGGCTTGCCCAATTATGCGAAGGCAGGATATGGGGGAATCATGACCAAGAGCTTGATGAATTTGTCAATCCACAAATGTTGTTTCACGATGGAAGTTACCCAGTCCATCAAATATTCTGGCATGCTAACATCGATGTTATGAAGTACATTGCACACACTAACAGTGGTTGGAGAGATGCATGTCATTTTCCATATGACGCCTTCAGATTTTGACAGCACTAAATGTTTCAGCTATTGCCTTGCAATGGGTCTCTTAGTCTTATGTCTGTGACAAAGGAGAATTATCGTGGGTACTGCCCGCCGATATGATCACAATTGACACAACGATGAAGTCCTTGAGCAAAACAAACATATCGGCGCATTGCACACCGGGTCATGGTGCTGCTTGATTGAGTGCAACTGAATGTTTTCAAACGAGTGTGCCATCCATACACAGATAAAAGGTTTATATTGTACTATCTGACTGTCTGTACAAGGCATACCCTTTGCTGGGTTAGTAATGGTTTCCAGAGTAACAAGCGTACGATTAAAGGCAAATCTTCAAACCAGCCAATTGTTAAATTAGTATAACTTCATGAGAGTTGATGTCCATTTGATACAATGTGATGTGTTGGAGGAAGGGGAACAATGGTAACAAGGATGATTGGCAGATTCGAAGCGTTTCATCTAATTGTTATGTTGATGTTTCTGAGTCACAACTATACAGTCCATTTCTTCTGGGGAGTTCATTAGTTATGTAGATGTGTCTGGTCTGAACTACTCAACAAAGGGACAATCAGAGTGTTACATCAGCAAAATGTGTTCTAGTCACTGGAAGCCTCAAGGAGTGTCTCATAGGATGCGGAGTGAACACTTAGATACAGCAATTTCCGCAGAGTATTAGACCCTGGAAGAGAAATCCTCCCAGGTTTCGGAGTAACTTGGATCTCTGATGACTGGTTTCGGAGTACAATGTGATTGATTGTAATTGATTGATGAAAACCTCAGAGTGCCAGGGAGAACATTGAGTGTACCTGGGTGAACCTGGGTGGGCCGGCATGTTTACAGGGTATGCTGCTAACATCACTGAGAGCACCTGGGAGCGCCATCAACAAGTCTGGAAGCACCTCAAATTACAGACGAAATGTCAGAGGAAAACAATATTGTTACGGGGGTATTAAGCCACGTTTCAATAAAACATTTATTAAGTCAATACAGCCGCCTATCTAACTTCTTTTTCTCTCCTCGTCTTATCCTAAGACTCAACCTCTTGTCCGTTCACAAGAGCACCCTCTAAAAACAGTCCCCATTTTCTTCCTGATCGTGTACTTCGAACGTATCGATAAGTTCCTCGAAAGGTAGTCTGCCCGTCGAAATAAATCTGCAAACGTCGTACATGATGCAAAGATACTCGGCTGAGTGCAAGACCCAATAGTGACCAGAGGTATTCCTGGTTTCCTCGTACCAGAGAAACAAGTCTCCGAATAGTTGGACGAGGTGATCGTGGGCCGTACGCTTGTTCAATTGTCTCAAGGTAAACATATATTTGGAAATCACCGGTATGGAGTAGAGAAGATATTTTGAAGTTTGGTAGATAGAAATCTTAATAATATTTTAAGGTGTTCTTCGCTGGTAATGTCTGACTGTGGATTGCTGCTAGAGCTTGGTCCTTCTCATTGTCGGGGAGACAATCCGAGTTCTTTATAGTCTTTAGCTGGCTCATGTTTGGCCGCCATTCCTCTGACTATGACAACAGACTTGCTTGATAGCTTATTTCGGGATACTGTCCCGAGAGCCGCCACGAATTCCCTCCAGGTTATCGTGTGCATGCATGATTGTTTTGAAAGCTTTGCGCTCCTCGTAGGAGGCCATCATCATGTCATGATATCAAACGCATCGTATGACAACTCGTAACTTCAACTTAGACATGTTGCTTATCATTCATTCAGTAGTTGGAACGTCTGACGTCATATAGACTGATCAGCGCTTTATCGCAATATAATTATAACTTGAAGTTATTAATGCCTCACCAGACCAATTTGGCTATTCGGCATTGCGTCAGAGATATATGTCGGCGACCCACCGATACTCTGCCAACATAGATTATGACACCCTCTTGGGGTTGCGATGCATACTAACTCAAACCAATGAGCAGGGTCGCTTCAGGCCTCTTATCATCAGCCAATGCCATTAATCCCTCACGCACTGCATGCTTAGGATCCGGACTTCCGTGATCCGGGGAGTGAGCGCAATATTCCCTATCCCTGTGAGATAAGGTGCGACGATCCCTCGTACTCGCATATTGCATAACCCGTGCTGCACACCACTATGATGTGTTGTCCCGCTATCAAGGTGTAGTAGGTGTAATGTATAATCATGCGCACCGCTGATGGTTTTTCACATCCCGGTTATGGCAACATAATTGCGTCATCTTGCGAATCCGCTTGATAAGACTGCTCTTATCAAATCATTACATACGGCTCAGATGTAACCCCGCTAAAGGCCGTCTGACTGATCCCATCTTTTCATTCGCAAGAAGGTGTTTTGCTTCAATGACCAATGGTATCCACTTCCAAATGGTAGTCACGAGTACTTGCTTGAATAACATGTATCATTACCGCTATCAGGAGAGAACCCCTAACACTACCTCCCTCTCTAGAACCGGTGACCCAATGGTAGCTCCGTCAAAGAAGTGAACTAAACAAAAGATACCACTCAGAAAGCGAAATAATTCCAAATCTGTGACAAAATCAAAAAATCAAAAAATTCAAAAATAAACCATGTATCGTCTCTTTCTTTTCTTAACTTTTCCCTTTTTTCCTTTCCCAAACCTACCGTCTTTTTCCATCATAGGATTTTTCTCATAATATTGCTCCAACAACTCGTATGCCGACTCCACGACATTCTCATAACTCTCCCAGGTATTCTCCTCTTGACTAAACCCTTCCCACATGACTAAATAAATGTGTTTCGAAGAATCTTCATTCGATGGTCCGCTGGCGATTATCGTCCCCATTTTCCATCCCGAATGGTCTGCTTGGATTTCGACCAAATCTTTTCCTCGATCAACTCCGCGGTATTTTTCTAACAGGGCGATATTGAAGACCGGATGTATTTTCCATTTTGCTGGGAGCTTAAGCTTGCAGTACCGTTTATTGTGTCCTTCCGTTAACACTTCGAACGGTCCATACATCTTGTCTTCCAATTTCCGGCATCTTCCTTTCGACCTGATGTTCTTTCCGTTCAGCATCACTAGATCCTCTTTTTTAAAACCCGGTATATCCCTTCTTTTCTTATTATAATATTTGGCCATATTATCTTTAGCCTCTGATAGTCTTTCCTTGAGTTTATTATGAATGGTCGTCATGTAATGGGCGTATAGCTCGGATGCTGGATTTCAAAACTGAATCTCCGTTGACCAGTTCGTTCTGGGTTCGTACCCATAATTGGCGTAGAACGCCGATACCTTTGTTACTGAATGTTCCGAATTATTATAAGCATATTCCGCTAATGCTAACATTTCCGACCAATCATTTTGTTCGTAGTTGCAATATGATCCTAAATAAGCCTCGATGACTTGATTCATTCTTTCCGTTTGTCCATCAGTTTGAGGATGGTAGGCGGTACTCATTGATCTTTTGATCTCTAAATAGTCGTAGATATTTGCAATATATTGCCCCGTGAACGTTGCGTCTCGATCTGATACCACATCTTCTGGTATACCATGATACTTCCAGACGCCATTAAGGTATGCTCGAGCCACTTACACTGCTTCTCTCTTAACCATCGGAATAAAATGTGCCATTTTCGTAAACCGATATACCACTACTAATATATTTTTATAACCACTTGACTTCGTTAAGTCGGTAATAAAATCGGTGGAGATATGTATCCAAGGTTCACTGGCTCATTCCAGCGGATGTAACAGCCCGTGCATCGCGTGTCGAGGTGCCTTTGTTCGTTGACAGTTATCGCATTCGTTGCAGAATTTTCGTATATCGTCGTCCATCCTTGGCCAATAAAAGTTTCTGCTAACCAACTCCAGAGTTCGATCTCTGCCGAAATGTCCTGCTATTTTTGAATCGTGTTGAGATTAAATTATTCTATCCCTGGTTCGTTGCGGGGCATATAATCTTCCTTTCCAACATAGCAAGTCTTCCAATATTTCGTAATTAGGATCCTCGTTCGTTCCTTTCGAGATCCTCTTGCAAATGGATCTATAATCGTTGTCCTGCATGGCATCGTTTATGATCCTCTGTTTTTGCTCCGGTAACAACAACTCCCCTTCCATTGCTCCTATGCATATCTCTTGAAAGTCGTCGTCCTCTATTTCCATGGCTCCTACTTCCAACTATTGATCCGGTCCTAGCAGGGGTTCCGTCGTTGTCTCTGTTGTACCTCCCTGTTTAGAGGTGTACGCCGGACACCTAGATAATATATCTGCTTTCTGGTTATATGAACCTTTCCTATACATTATAACAAAGTCGTAACCTCTCAATATTAAAGCCCACCTGGCTTGCCTTCTATTTAGAGTGACTTTCGTAGTAAAATAGGCCAGATTCTGATGATCCGAAGAAACAATCATTTTGAATTCCGATCCTTGTAGGAATTGACGCCATTTTTCTAAAGCATATACTATCGCTAGCATTTCTTTATCATAGACATCGTAATTCATTTCCGCGCTTGATAGTTGCCTCGAAATAAACGCTATTGGATGGATTTTTCCGTCTTCGAACTTCTGGGAAAGAATTGCTCCTATCGCAAAATCCGAAGCATCCATGTCTATCATCGCGGGACTATGTTGATGGAAATATCTCATAATTGGCGTAGCACCGGAGGTAAATAAAATCGTAACTTTGAGAAATGCTGCCTCCTGAGCTTCTCCGAATATAGAATCCTTTCCGTTTCCTCTTAATAAATCTGAAATTGGTGCAACTATCTGGGCGTAATTCGGAATCAACCTCCGATAAAAATTCCATAAGCCTAGAATTTGTTGTACTTCTTTCTGATTCATTGGTCTCGGCCAATCGACTATATCCTTCGGTTTCTCTGCATCCATTTTCAATTCTCTTCCATTGACAATAAATCCCAGATAAGACAACTCGGTGGCATTGAAAACGCATTTGTCGATTTCCAAAAACATTGTATTTTCCAATAACAAATCGAAAACTTTTCCGACCTGTTCCCTATGTTTGTGAATCGATCCTTTAGTAGCTATAAGTATATCGTCGATATATGCTACTACCACCATTCCTTCGTCTTCGTCCAATTCGATTCCTGTATTAATAACAAGTTCGAGGCCTAAGACTGATCGTAATCTTCGATTAACTTCTCTTTGGAAAGTTGCCGGCGCATTCGTAAGTCCGAACGGCATAACCAAATATTCGAACAATCCGAACTTAGTACGGAAAGCTGTATATTTCTTATGTCCTAATGCCATTCTCATAAGATGAAAACCGGCCTTGAAATCGATTTTCATAATAAAATGTGCGCTGTTAATCCGTTGCTTTACTACATACATTATTGGCAACGGTGTCCTATCTTTGACCGTATGTTGATTTAAATGCCTGTAATCAATGCACAGCCTAAGTCCATTTCCATTAGGTTTGGGTACAAATAAAATCGGACTTCCAACCGGGCTAGAAGACTGTCGAACCTTTCCCTCTTTAATCATTTTTTCGAGATATTTTATGAGAATTTTTTCTTCTTCTAGTGACAGTTTGTATATCGGTCCCATTCATAACTGGTCCTCCGCTGTTTTTAATTCGATTCGATGATCGCAGCCCTTATTGTCCGGTAATTTCTCGGCTTCATCCGGATCAAATAACAGCAACCATTTATGATAATGTTCGGGTAATTTTTTAGCGATTTCCGGATTTCTATTGATTATCGTTCTGATATTGATAGCATCATGTCTGAACGCTACTCTTTTATCGTAAGATATTTCATAATCGGGACGCATTTTCTGATGTCCGAAGCAGCTTTCATTACAGAAAGGAAAATGTAGATGTCCTGCTGTATTTCCTTCTGCTTTGTGTTTTTCTAAGTACCAGGCTGGTATTAGAGCATCATATTGACTTGATGTTTTGATGACATCGAAGGCATGATCCTTTTCATCAAATGGCCTATGATTTCCGAAGGACAATCCCAGAGGTATCGTATATAACCCTTTGGTTTTGATTCTGCATCCTCCGACGTCTGATGTTTTAACCGGTAAATTCCTTTTTACAACTGGAATTTTAAACGCTTTCGTTGCTTCTGGCGATATAACGAAGGAAGTACTTCCTAAATCCAGCATGCAGCGTAACGGGAAGTAATTTCCGTCAAAATCAATGAAGAATTTATAAATAGGTCTCTTCCCTATTTTCGTAGGTGATATCTTCTTGATTAACGGTCTTCCATTATGTTGATTTACCGGTTCGTAAAAAACATCATCTTTCGAGGTATTCGGTTTTTTCGTGGTGGGTGAGCTAAGCTCGTGAGATGCTTTGCGTTTTGACATCGTTATCCTTTCGACAATAACGTAACCACAACGGGTTAAGAGATTTTCTTTTCGGTGATTTTTCTGTGTTATCGTAATTGATTGTTGAATTCGTATCACCTTACTGGCCAGCAGTTTCGAACTTCCGTTCATCCTCAGAGGTGAAAAAAAAATTTATATGGCTGGCCCTAACAAATTCCTTATTTTGAATCCCACCAATTTTCCTGCGTTGAACTAGATTCTGTTTCGCTCTGTTCTGAGTCACTTGACTCCTCACTAGTTTCCCCTTCCGAAGCGGTATCCCTATGCTCCTCGCTTTCAGAATCAACCTCATATAAATCCTCTTCTCCCGATTCCAATTCCACCGCTCCTATTTTCATTTTCTGATAAGCTTTTGCTTTCGGACAATGAGCCGTTCCTTCACTCAACTTGATTGGCCTGTAGCAATCAGTAGTCTTGTGAGTTCCTTTCTGATCCGAAGGCCATGCACACCTCATGCATTCCTTTTCCCTTCTTCTCCTATCGAGTTTCTTATCGGGAATTCCCTCGATCTTCTCTTTAAACGAAGAATAATCTTTCTGTTTCCGATCCTTCTTCGATTTATATTTTTCCTTCTTATTCTCTTTCCAAGGCTTTTCGTATTTCTTGGATACCTTATGGTCCTTCGATCCTTTTGATTTTCTTTCCTTCCCTGAATCGTAAGATTTTATCAAAAGGTTTTCCTTGGCTTCTTCCCATTTCTCGGCCATTTTTCCTGCATTCGTAATAATATCGATCATTTCCTGGTTTGATTTTCCTGTCAGATATACCGTATGCATTTGGTCGAGTATCTTGAGAGGAAGTCGTTCGAGAATAAGTTTCTTCAACGCGGCTCCTGTCAATTGAGCTCTGTCGTTGAGTGTCTGAATCCTGGTGAACATATCCCTCATGTCACCCTTGTATCTAACCTGCTCCATCTTGGCATAAGCTATATCCCTTGCTTCCTTATCCTCGAATTGTAGTTTTATATCGTTCTGATATGTAGTCCACGATCTTGGATGTTTTCCTAGGAAGGCTTTCCTTTCCCATTGGACGTGCCATGCTCCGGCATATTTAGTTAACAATCCTCCTACCTAATTAATCGTTCGTTCTCCATCCTCGAATTTTTCCGGTTGATCATGGATGAACGTTTCCAATTGAACCCACCAAGTTTCGAAGTCATCTCCTGAATTTCCTTCGAATGGTTTAGGATCCTTTAATTTAATTGGTTTAGTAACCGCCTCATGTCTTCTTCTTCTCCTTTCTGGAGGTACTGGTGGTTCCGGGGGTCCTGGCGGATTTGGAGGTTCTGGCGAATTTGGAGGTTCCGGCGGATTTGGAGGTTCCGGCGGGTTTAGAGGGACATTCGGATCCGACCCGTTATCTGATCCTACCCCTCCCCTCAACCTTCCGTAAAATTGTTCCGCATCCTCCCTTCTGTCAATAGATGATTCATAATCTTCCTCATCAACAAATCTCGTGAAATGTTGGGTTCCACTAGGTCCAGCTTGCACCGACCTTGGTCTATGCGACATACTTTCCGAGATTTTATACTGCTCCATATGCGTAGTTAACCCCGTAGATACTTCTTGTATCTTTTGTAACGCCATATCCATTGCTTTGGAGTGCTCATCCAGATCTTGTTTGGTTGGTAGAGTTCGAACAAACTTGTCGATTGCTTCCACTCGATTCTCCATGGATTGTTGTGCTGATTTCCATGTCTTGAAATCGTCTCGTATCTTAACAATCTCTGTTTCATGATTAAGCAAGGTAATATGGTTCATGGTTAATGTCTTAACCATATCTTGTATCTGAAACAATATTCCATCGAAAGCTTCCGTAGCTTCTTTCACTATATCGTTATCTTGTCCTTGAAGGATATTGATCCCATTCCTAAGTTCTTCAAGGATTGCTTGTTGTACCATCAACTGGCCCCCTACTCCTGGGACCTCTCCATCTATCAAAGACCGCTCCGTTCTGATTCGTCCTTCTAGAATTTGAATTTCCTGAGGTACCGACAGGAATTCTTCGTAGATGACTTCTTTCTCGGAGTTGCATGTCTCGATGATGTGTACCATTTGCTGCGTTAACCCTGGCAGCTGTTGATGAACCGGATCGTCGTGTCTCATTTCGACTTCTCCTAGTCCTAGTTGAGCTTCCTGCGGTTCCCCAGCTTCTTTGATCTGTTTCAACTGTTCCCTCGCAGCCTCTATCCGGAGTTGGTAACTCCTGCACCATTCCGGTATTTCTTGGGCCCTGGGTGACCTGGCTGAGCTCGACTTCTCTATTCCTGCAACCTGTGGGTCGAGGTCCCCGTGGAAAATGAATGCCTGCGCCTGGGGACTGCCATTTCGTATTATTATTGATGGGTGCGAAATGGGTATGGCAAATAAGAATATTCCTTCCTGCCTGACTTCGGGATCTACTATGCAAGTTATACACTCGCACTCGTCCTTATTGCAATCTTCCGGACAGACCCTCGTTATCCTAAAGCTGTTTTGTCGTTGGAAAATTCCACTATTAGTGGAAAAATAACAGCACGCCTCGTTCTCGCAGAATTGGCAAAGTACTGCCTCCGTTCTTCGTACTTCTCCCTGTATTATGCAGCGTATGCAATAACACTGGTTTCTGGGGCAATGTTGTTTGCAATAAAAATGCCCTTGTACTATGCAGCAGTAGTTTTGTCCGCACTCTTCGCAATCACTGATTTAAGTTGTCTGAGTAATTTTGTTGCGTATGTCTTCGAGTATTCGTACTCGGGAAATTGATGTTGTGAATATAACTCTGGTTGTTCCGTAAAAGTTATATTGAGTCGTTGTTCCCTTCCGACTCGGTATAACACTCCTCCGGTCTTATATAGTTCCTTATATAAGATCAACCATTCCTCAGTCATAGATTAAGCTGAGTTATAAAATATTATACTGTTACGGGGGTATTAAGCCACGTTTCAATAAAACATCTATTAACTAATCACAGCCGCCTATCTAACTTCTGTTTCTCTCCTCGTCTTATCCTAAGACTCAACCTCTTGTCCGTTCACAAGAGCGCCCTCGAAAAACATTCCCCGTTTTCTTCCTGATCGTGTACTTCGAATGTATCGATATGTTCCTCGAAAGGTAGTCTGCCCGTCGAAATAAATCTGCAGACAATTTATGTGATGCCAAGATACTCGGCTGAGTGCAAGTCCCAATATTGACCAGAGGTATTCCTGGTTTCGTCGTACCAGAGAAACAACTCTCCGAATCATTGGCCGAGGTGATCGTGGGCCGTACGCTTGTTCAATTGTCTCAAGGTAAACATATATTTGGAAATCACCGGTATGGAGTAGAGAAGATATTTTGAAGTTTGGTAGATAGAAATCTTAATAATATTTTAAGG
>Ga0307515_10001790_pt1 | contig 47896 bp, 55 predicted proteins | sample 17_EM_MG_FD_194513 | JGI IMG/M metagenome (GOLD analysis project Ga0307515, IMG submission 194513) | Populus trichocarpa ectomycorrhiza microbial communities from riparian zone in the Pacific Northwest, United States - 17_EM | ecosystem: Host-associated > Plants > Roots > Unclassified | place... | reverse complement strand
TCCAAAACCCCTCAGACACCCATACCCCGTTACCGTCTTATTTTCATGCTACCAGTACTTCTGTCTCCGCGGAACCCCCGGCCCTGATCGAAAACGAAAGTGAATAAACGACCCCCCTCCCTCCCCGACGTTCGTCCCGCCACCAAACCCGTACGAACGACTCCAACGATACCATCGAGCGAACGAACAACAATGGGGTGTGACACGGCAGAGACGTCGAGCGGTTGTCGAGGATGTTGCGGCGAGACCCAGCGCCGAAGCGAGGATGGGGCCGTGAGCGCTGGTTGCTGCAGTGGTGGCGTGTGTTCGCTCACCCCGGATGTTGCCGCGGATCCGCAGGGGAAGCGAGATGCAGACTGTGAGGGTGGGAGCGAGAGTAGGGAAAGAGATGGGGGGGGAGGAGGTTGCTGCAGTGGTGGCGTTTGCGCTGGTACTTCTGCCGCTTCCGCGGAGCCACGGGGGAGCTGCGCTCCCGGAAGGATTGTAGATGTGGACCAGGACTGCTGCAATCCTCCTGCGGTCCATGGCCTTGGGTCTGGGGATAGCGGGGACTCGGACGATGAGTGTTGTTCGCTGGATCATCCGTGCATTTGTGACGGTAAGACTGTCTTCCTTCCTTCCATCCCATCCACCGGCCGTGGCTGACAGGAGGTGTACGTAGAAACTTGCGAGCTGAACTATGCGTCCCTGTTGCATCAGCAGAGCGGCTGCAAGCGGTCGAAGATGTCTACATATGTGTCCGAGACTCCGGTTTGTGAGGGCGATGGCGGGGATGCGTCCAAGAAGCATTGGCTGTCGTGTGCGCATTGCTTGAGTAGTGCAAGGATGATGTCGTTGGCGGAGGGCGCGAAGGCTTGCTATTGTAAGCTGACACGGAGCTTGAGTCGGTCGGTTAAGTCGCTTGCGGCGGTGGAGTTTGCGTCTGGGTGCTGCAGTGTCGAGGCTATTCGTAGGCGGAGAAAGACTTGTGGGGGTTGTCCGGGGAAGGATAACGATCATGATCACGACCATGAACATGATCATGTCCATGAACACGACCATGATCATGACCACGACCACGACCACAATCACGACCACGACCATGATCATGACCACGACCACGACCACAATCACGACCACGACCACGATCATGAAAACTGCCAGGGGCATCATCAGGCGGACAGGACCAAACCTGCGGACGGGCTCTTTGCTATGAAGGAAGGTAGCGTTGAAACGTTAAGGCCATCTGACCTGGAAGCTGGGCCTCGCTATAGTCGCCATCTTGCTCTTGGAGTTTCCGGAATGCATTGTTCAACATGTGCCGACGATGTCTCCAAGATCTTACAGAACATCGCAGGTGTAGACAAGAATGAAGTTAAAGTTAGCTTTGTCATGAGTCGTGCCGAACTGACCTTTGATCCGGCCATTATCCAGGATGTGGATACCGATATACGAGGCAAGGTGTTAAAAAGGTTCCCAAGGCTTGATATAGTTGTGTTAGTGAACAGCAAGGTGGAGGATAACGAGCTGGATGGAATCATGAGAGTTCGAATACGATCCCAGAACAGTGATGCGGAACACCTTTGCCGAATAGCTACTGAAATCAGCGGAGTTATATCTGTTTCTTCGGTTGATGCGAAACAGATTGAACTTGCATACGACCCAGACAGGATCGGTATCCGCAATATCCTGTCAACCCTTAATGACCAGGAGGGAGGGTTGGACAACGTTGAACTTGCAGATGTACCCGACGGAGCGGTAATCGCCCAGCAAGCAGAAAAGAAACATCTTCGAAGTATCGCCAGGCAGACAATCCTTGCAGCTCTCTTTACAATCCCGGTCCTGGTGCTGGCATGGTCAGGGAATAAGATTAAGATGGATGCTGTTGTTCGATATGCGATTGAATGTGCATGTGCCACGGCAATCATCATTGTGGCACGTCGAATATATCTTGACGCATTCCAATCTGTATGGCATGGGTTTTCAATAGATATGGATGTCCTGGTCTCGGTAGCGACTGGGGCTGCATATGCATTTTCGGTTGCAGTCTTTGCCGCTCATGCCGGTGATTCCTCATGGGGCCACAATAACGAACGAGAGCCCTTCTTCGAAACGAGTTGCTTGTTAACGACATTAATCCTTGCGGGCCGTTGGATGACGGCAGGTGTCCGCTCTTGGGCATCGCAGAAGATTCGTACCATTGGTGATAGCGATCTGCAAGCTGCCGAAGTTCGTTTGTATGACCCTGAGAAGAATCAAGAAACACAATTGGACGCCGGAAAACTGCATTACGGTGATGTGATTGTCGTGTCCCAGGGCGAAAAGGTTGCTACGGATGGACTCGTTATCGGAGGAACTGCCCAGACGGACGAATCCCACCTCACTGGTGAACCGAAGCCGCAAACCAAAAGCGAGGGAAGTTATGTTCTCGCTGGGAGCAAAATGGTGTCCGGCGATATCAAATATCGAGTCTCGAAACTGGTTCAGGAAAATACCATCTCTACCATCAAGAATATGGTTAAACTTGCCTCACAACAGAAGCCGCGGGTCCAAGAGGTTGCGGATAGAATTGCAGCTGTATTGACGCCATCGATCCTGTTCATCGCTTGCATTGTTTTCATGATATGGCTGTTGGTTGGAGCTCTCGGACAGCATAGGGAGTGGGGCCACAGTGCTCTCAACGCGGTGACATACGCCGTTGCTACACTTGCCATATCGTGCCCTTGTGCTATTGGCCTTGCGGTTCCCACAGTCCTCGTCGTCGCAAGCAGGGCTGCTGTTAGCAAAGGTGGATTCGTGTTCAGAAATCCAGCTGCAGTCGAGAAGGGAAGAAATGTCGGTAAAGTCATCTTCGACAAGACGGGTACCCTTACCACTGGGCAACTTCAGGTGGAGTTTTCGTGGATTTTGGTGAATGGAGTTTGGCAGAAGGATGTCCCAGCACCCGAAATCTTCACAAAATTGCGAATGCTGTGCAAAACTAGCAACCACCCTGTGGCTAAAGCCATGTTTCGCTTTTCCGAGAGCCGATCGCCGTTTCCTTCGAGCAGTGTCGAGCCCGAAATAGCTACTATTGTTAGCAAAGGTATCGAGACGACTATAGATGGAGCAGTTTACCGAGGAGGAAAGTTATCATTCACCTCCCCTGCGGCCGTGAACGACCCGGAAGTCATCAAGATTCTTGCATCGGCACAATCTGTCTTTACGCTTTCTCGAGACTCTCAGCTCGTTGCGTTCTTCGGTCTGAAAGATGACACGATTCGCCCCGAGGTTCCAGGCGTGCTTCAAAAGCTTCGCGATCGCGGCATCGAACTCTTTATTTTCTCAGGCGATCGCCCGGAGGCCGTTTTCCCGGTGGCAAAAGAACTGGGCATTCCTGCCTCGAACGTCTTTGGGGATTGTTATCCGGAGGATAAGCGAGCTAGGCTCGAAATATTGAAGTGTCGTATCCAGGATGGAAGAGCTACGGAAAAGGCAGATAATAAGGTTGAACTTGCTTCATCACCCCAAGCCACCCCTTCTTCCAGATTTAGACCATCTGGCTGGCTAAGAAGCCTATCCCCAAAGTTTCTTCGTAATCAAAGGAAAAGTATCGTGTTTGTGGGCGATGGCACGAATGATGCGATTGCGCTGATGGCGGCGGATATCGGGATCTCGCTGTCACAGTCCACAGACATGGCGGCCAGCTCGGCAGACGTAGCAATAATTTCCGACTCGATAGTGGCACTGGTGGGGTTTCTGGACCTGTCTGAGAGAGTCGGATTGTGCATCCGGATTAACTTTGCGTGGGCAATCGTGTGGAATTTGGTGGCGATAATGGGAGCGAGCGGAGCGTGGGTGGATGTGAGGATTGCGCCGGAGTGGGCTGGACTCGGTGAGATGGGAAGTGTTTTGCCGGTTTTTTTGGTGAGTTGGGCTGTGGGATGGGGATATAGTAGTGGCACTGGGTAGGTGGGTGCGGATTGATTGGTGGGGTCGTGGTGGTGTGTGGACACCTTGGGGGATACCGTTGTGCGTCACCCAACCTTCCGAGACACTGGGTTGGGCTGTTTATTTGCTTATGGATGTTTTTTGTTTCTTTTGGCTTGCATGTGTGGGGTGCTAGTTTTTGTTTTATTTTTATATGGCCTGATGTAGCTATACGAATTGCTTATCTTGAAATGTTGCGAGGCGGGTGTGGACATTGGACGGATTGATGTTAGGGTTTTTTGACGACCACTACCGCTCTCCCCGCATACGCCGTCGCCGCTACTCCCCCGCAAATGTGTAGTCCGGTAAATTCGGTGCTGTTGTTTTCTTCCTTGGGTTTGGAATAAAATTGAAGGCGCCAGGAATGTGGAGTAGGTATAGGGAACTTATGGTTGCATGCTAGTTCCGCAGAAGAGGGTGGCCAACCTAAACTATAGCTACGTAGGTTAGGAAGTAGATGCTGGAGAGATGGAGTAATGAAGCTATAGAGATGGAGTGTCTTTCGGATTGCTTTGTGATGTAGATAGTGCAGCATGTCGAGGGCGGTGTTACGTGAGATGATGAGATCTGTGACGCGCTTAGGAGCTGCTGTAAGCACATTATATGTAAATTTTTCTGAGGGACGGGCCCGGATAGGTCCCCCCCCCCCCGCGTGCCGGAGTTTGTTAGGGATTTCGGTTGGTTGTGGTTATGATCGGTTCACTGAATCTCGAAATTAGGTACTTAATCTTGACCGCGTACAAAGAGCACGTTCAACCTAATCCAGGCGCGGATGTGGCTGGGTAGGTTAGGAGAGCAGAGTGAAGTGGATTCCGGACTGCATGAGAGAAGTACATGGGAGGTGGTTAACAAAGTGGTGAATGGGAGGATGGAGTTGGTGGTTAACTGAAACCTAACAGAGCGCTCAACCTAAATCGTGGTGTGGAACGTGGGGTAGGTTAGAGAGGCAGACGGGGGGAGCGTTAAGTAATGAGGTTGTAGGTTATAGATAGATGAAGCTGCGTTCTAGAGACTGGTCGTCGACAACGGTGCCGCAGACAGGGAGGCGGGGGTTTTGCTGTTGGTACTAGAGAAGGAGATGGGAATTTGGGAAATGGTTGTGGAATGCTGTGCTTAGGGAGTATGGGTCGGTATTCCCCACAGTACTGTCTGGATAAAGATTTCAGTTGGTTACAGTTTCAATTGGTTATCTGATCTCAAAACTGAAATACCTAATTCTCACTCTTGGTTCCGTCAACCGTAAATTTCTGTGTTATCCTTAGCGGTACATCACATTTCACCACTTAGTAGGAGAGGCCTGGCGTAGAGAAGGCATCCTACGATATAGGGGTCCTAAGAACCGTGGCTTTGCATCATTGTATTTCTATAAACAATCTCCATAGACATGACCGGTCTGGAACCAGTGTGAGGTCCGTGCATCGTGAAATGGGCATCTCTTTGGCCGAAGAAGCCTACGCAAGAAAAGTCAATATCAATATGGAATACCCAAGAATAGTAAATATCGTGGTCTGCCACAGGTTGACAGCCTAGTATATAACCCCATTTCTTCCTCCTCTACCCCCATCTCATCAGTATCAGCATCAGCATCAGCATCTTCGCTCATTCCATTCCTTTGTGTATCCCCTCTTTTCTTTCCCTTTCTTTCTCTATTTATTCTCAGTGATTTGAGATGATGAAGTCAGCCACTTTATTCCTGGCCGCACTTGCGGTGGCCCACGCCGCCCCGTCGCCGCAGGGCGTCACGGCGCTCATTGCTCCCGATGGCGCGACCCCCGAGACTTGTGCCGTCTCGCACCCGGGGACGTTTGGGTTGTCGATTAGTCGTGCTTCTGGTGGGTTCTTTTCTGTTTGTGGAGGGGGCATGCTGATGGTTGATAGAAGATGGAACGGCGGCGAATCAGAAGAGACAGGTTATGCAGATCGAAGATGGGCAGATTCAGGCGGGTGCGCATATTCCTGAGGCGGGAGGGGTTGGTGCGGGCGCGGAGGGGGCTGGTGCTGTCGCTGGCGGTGAAGGTGAAGCTGGATTTGGTGCTGCTGCTGGTGACGCTGCTGTTGGTGGCGCCGCAGCCGGTGGGGAAGGTTACACACAGGTGCTTGGTGGACAGATCCAGCAGATTGAGGATGGACAGATCCAGGCTGGTGCTGAGGTCCCCACCGCTGGTGGAGCTTGTGGAGCTCCTGCTGGTGAAGTTGGCAGTGGAGCTTCTGCTGGTGGAGCTGCTGGTGGAGCCCCTGCGGGTGAAGCTGGTACTGGCGGAGTTGCTGATGGACCCGCCGCTGGTGAAGCTGGTGCTGGTGAAGCTGGTGCTGGTGAAGCTGGTGCTGGTGGGTCCGTTGCTGGTGGGGCAGGTGGAGTTGGCAGCGGTAATGTCGGCAGCGGTATCAACCAGATTGAAGACGGACAGATCCAAGCACCTCTACTTCCTCGACAGCAGGTAGCCGGCGACGTGACTGAGATCGCAGATGGACAGATCCAGGCCCCAGCCAACATTTCTCCCGCCCCCATCGTCACCGCCGCGCCCCCCTGTCCCGAGCCCATCCTCAAGTCCTCATACTACAGATTCCGCAGCACTTACATTAAGCCCGCCGCGAAACTCTTCTCGCCCATTTTCCCTGCGCTCTCATTTTCTCCTGCTCTTCCTGTTTCTTCTGATCTCCCCACTTCTCCTACTCTTCCTGTGTCTCCTGTGCTTCCCGTTTCCCCAGCAGCACCGGTGCCTGGTAAGCCCACTTTCTCCAATGTTGGAATGTAGAGTGCCAACTAACGCCTAGCAGTCCCCACCGACGCCGCTGTAAGGCAAATTGCAGACGGCCAGATCCAGATCCCAGTTACCAACGGCAACGATAACAACGGCAACATCAACAACGATAACATCAACAACGATAATATCAACAACGATATCAACAACGATATCAACAACGATATCAACAATGATAACATCAGCAATGATAACATCAACAATGATAACATTAACAACGATAACATCACCAACAGTAACACTACGGCACCTATCCAGCCGCCCTCCGACACCCCCAACAGCTCCGGCGCCGGCACGGTAACACAGATCGCCGACGGACAAATCCAAGCGCCTCTTGACAGGCGTCAGAACGGCGTTCCATTGCAGTGCACCCTGAACAATGGTGTTCTCAAAGACAGCCTGGGACGCACCGGCTATATCGCCGACAACCGTCAGTTCCAATTCGACGGCCCCCCACAGAGCGGTGCAATCTATACCTCCGGCTTTTCGGCGTGCGATGATGGTACCCTCGCCCTCGGCGGGTCGAATACGTTTTATGCATGCGGCTCTTCTGATTGTAAGTAGCTCCCGCTCTGGAAGAGATGGGGGGCTAATGTCAGGGGATAGTCAATAACCTTTATGACCGGCCCATTTGGGTAGATGATAATTGCAAGCCTGTGGTGATCCATATTATCTAAGGCAGAGATGGAAATTCTAGGGGGTGTTGAGTGAGATTTGTTGTTTGTTGCATCCATATTATAGATATACACATAATCAGATTGGAATAAAAGTTCATGGGTTTGCAGAATTCATATATGGTCACTCGACTGTTGGAGTGATTGATTGTGAAGCAGGTTTTTTGCGGTTGAGTTTGTTCCACACCATACGAGGTGTTCCATCCATGGACGGGGTACGACTGTCGAATTCACAGGTCTTCTGACTCCATGACGATAGCGTAGTGTCCGCATTTGTGCTCTAATAGCTTCAATTCCACTACGGGAAGCCAGGGTAGTTGTTAAGGATTTGTATCCACCCACGGGGGTATTGGTGGCGTTCTGGGGGGTTCGCTGCAGCTGGCAGGTGGTGGTGGTGCGCCAGGACGCATTCCTTAGGGATGTTATAGTCCGTGCGGCCTGGCCCGGGGGTTGTACATTCCCCAACATGAGAACAGAGAGACAAAGGTCGAGTTGTAATACTGTTCCACATCGCTACCACCCACTTGGACAGCGTCTATCTCTCCTCCCCCTACCAAAGTGTCCACTTCGCTCGCCCGGGATACCACATCCCCAACAGATCTCCTCCCCAACCCAATGCTAGCCCCAGCGGCTCTCCTTGATAAATCGTGCCTTTGAGGGCATCCTTGTGTCAGTATGACGTGCTTGTGTGCAGTCTTGCTCGCTCGTAGTTCCTGGTGGGTTGTTTCCTGTGTAGCAGGACTGAGTTGAGCATAATCCTCGGCGGTGAAGGAAGTTATTAGTCGTATCGTCGATGCATGGACCGATATGGTGACATTTCTGAAACTTGTTAGTACCTGAGTGGTGTTTTTGGTACTCTCGGTAAGGCTTGAGAAGAGAGAGGGAATTAGGGGGGAAGGAATTTGGGGGTTTATAAACTGTTGGGGTGATCACTGGAGTGGCGGCTAATTATGGAGGAAAGGTAAGCATCGGCGAAACTGGGGCGCCCCCCTTTCCGGCACCGATGCAGGGCGGAGTATCTTCTATCGGCTTGAAAAGGAAAGGGAGAAGTTTTGCCGACGCTCACCTTTCCTTGATAATTTGGCCCCCGTTCCCCCATCACCGTCATTATATAAACCCCCGACTTCCCCGCTCTAGTCTCTTAAGCCGACAGAGTACGCATCTTTTCTTCCACCGGATACTGGAGTCTCGGAAATTCCATATCAATACAACATACAACATACAACACCTTGGTTCGTACTACTGCACAGGAACCGGAGGCGGAGTTGGACACTACGAGAGGTCGATTGGAAGCATCGCATGCAGGGAAACCTGGACAAACAAAACACACGTCAAAGCCGGGCGGCAACTGATGGCGGAGTGAAACGTGATGAAGCGGCACCCGGTTGGACTACTTTCTGCACTCACGTACGCCATGTGTAGACCGCGTGTCGTAGTGACAGGTTCAGGGCGCATCGAATCCTCCTAAACCAAGTGTATTGCGCATGCGATGCTTTACCAACCTGGACTCTGGATGTAGACCTAGGGAGCTATCCTCGTTCAAAACTCTGCTTAAGCTCACAGACGACTAGTATGCGTGTGCGTGTTTCTGCTGGTTGGTATATATCCATTCTCTAGGCAGTGCATTAACGTCGGTCATGCATTCGCACTCACTGCCGGCGTTCGCTTGGAGTTGGATGTCAACAGCCACACTAATATACATGGGAGATTTGTAGCAGACATTTGTACGAAGATTACCGGTCTTAATTCCAACATCATTCCAAGATAGGCACCCTACGCTAGCTACATATGACTGCAATCACTAATCCAAACTTCCCTTCCCCTCTCACACCTACCTCCTCCTAGCCCCCCTCTGACTCCCCATCGGCACAAAATCATCCTCACTATCAACGTCCTCAATATCCTCATCATCACTTGGAATCGTAACCACATTCCGATGGAATAACGCATTACTAGCCTGACTCTCTGTCGTCCTCTGACTCGGCGTGAACGCTAGCTGCGTTTGTCTCCCGCCCTTTGCTGCCGGCGTAGGGGCAGGCTTCCGCACCGGCGCCTTCCTTGTACTCCGTGTAGGCGGCGGCGGAGCCTCTTCCTCCTCATCGTCGTCAACATCCATCTCGTCCTCCTCGCTTTCTTCGACGACCTTTTTACGCCCCCGGGTGGGGGTTTTGGCAGGCGCTTTTTTCTTCGGTGCGGCAGGCTTGCGGGTTGTTGTTGTTGCCCGGGCACCACGGCCACGGCCGCGACCCCGGCCCCGGGCTGTGGTGGTGCGAGGGGTGTTGGTGTCGGAGGCTTCGTCGTCGTCGGAGGGGGCTTCGCCGCCGGACGCGATCTGGGCGGCGGGTTGGTCTTCCCATGTGCCGTCGATGTCGGAGTCCCAATTGTCGGGCTTTTCTTTGATTTTCTTGTTTCTCTAATAGGGGTTAGTAGGGCCAGAGCAGGAGAAGAGGGGAAAGTACCCGTTTCGTCTTGACTAGTCCTTTCGCGAACTGGTCCTCTAGGTAGCTCTTGTGCTCGGTCACCACTTCTGCGATCTTGTTGTCGTCTAGCTCTTCGAACTCACGCATCTTGGTGATGTACGCTTTCAGTGATTCCTCGACGAAGGTTTCGACAGCGTGTCGATCGTCCTTGTCGACGAACTGGCCCACTGCGTCCCCGAGCCCGTTACTGGGGAGGATCTCGAGTGTGGCTTTATCCATGAATTCCTTGACTAGATTTTCCACCTTGATATTCTCGATGTCGCCATCATACTCTGCAAGTGAGCTCTCGCCAATATCCAGGTCTTCTGCAGCTCTTGTGCGACGGATTCCAGATTTCTTGCGGTGGAACTGGATTATGTCGTTGACGTTTGCTACCTTTCCCACGAACCGGTTCGAGAATCGTTGTGGGTTTTCGGTTTCGAATTTCCCTTCTGGGGCGGAGTATTCAACCCGTAATCGGATCAGAGGTAGTGGCACCTCCTGCTCCTCATCGCCTTCATCCTGCGTCTCCAGCCAGTCGTTTTTGGCCTCCTCGATGAGCTCATCGACGATCTGACACAGAAATTGGGTAATTTGAGTTCGGTTGTTTGTTTTCTTCCACACATTCTTCATTTCCTTCTCCTCGGCGAGGACGATCTCTCTGAAAACGAAGGGACGCACGGTTTTGAGCCGGATCTTCTCGAGTGTAAATTCGCGGCCGGTAATGGAGAGGATTCCGCAGTGTTTTGGGACGGCTTCGCCGGGGCAGAGGGATGTTGCTACCGAAGAGCCGGGCTGTATCACGGAGAAGTCCATTTCGCTGTTAACCTGGGGATCGATCTTGCATTCGTGTTCGTGACCCCAGATTACGAGGTCTAGGAAATCTTGGAGGAAGTTTTCGGGGAGGTAGCCAGTTTCTGTGTGGCCAGTGCTGTTTGTTCAGCATATCACATGCACTGTAGGGAGTAAGGAAGTAGCATACTGGTTCTGGTGAACACAAATCAAGTTGAACCATTCCTTCTGCTGCAGATCAGGGCGGAGAAACTTAACTTTCCCGTCCCGAAAGGTGCGGAAAAGACGCTCGTCTCGAACGTTTGAGAGACCGTAAAGTGCAAGTTTTGTCCCGCCCTTCTGGAGGAGAACAGGGCTGATAGTAATATTATCATTCTCGGGGGTGCGGCCGTAGTAGTTTATGAGACCGGCGATAGAGAGGATATCGAGGGCACAGAGGCGACCTTCCTACAACCAGTTAACTCTAGCTATCACTCCAATCATCGAGGGTATGTACCCCGCTAGGATCATCGTGATTCCCGTGAATCGAAAACACCGGTATGGCGACATTGATATCCGGATCTTCGTAGTTGGCATGACCTCCTGCCATCTGAAATTCTGCCGAAGTGTCACTCAAAATCTCGAGCTCGCATGGCTTGTCTCCGTAGCAGTTTTGTCGCAGCGACTTCATGACTTCGTACAGAGCTTTTCTGGAGGGTTTGTTGTCGTGGAATAGATCGCCCGATAGAAGGACCATGTCGACATCGTGGTCTTTAGCTATTCTCATGACTTCATCAAACGACCGTGCCGAGTCGTTGCCGCGGATCGGGTCTCGTTCATTGTAGCCTACGTGGGAGTCGGTGGCGATCAGGATGCGGATTGTGTCGGCTGCTGTGAGGAGCGTGAGCTAGAGATAGATGGGATGGGGATGAGAAGAGAGGTATACCAACTGGACGCATGATTGCGGTTGCTGTGTTGGTGGTGGTGAAGCACGTCTGTGCAGAGGTGATGGGAAAACGCGTTCTGGTAGAGTTTGAAACGCGCTAGTGCAGTTGAGTCAAGTGGTAACTAGCACGTGATTGATGATGAGTCGGACGAGGGGTACATGAGCACCACTTCGACACAGAACCTCCAGACCCACCACACCCCACCATTACCTGACACGAAACTTAAGTAACGCACGCTTTCCTTTCGAATCCCTCGATACGCAGGCGCAATGACCGACCCCCGCCATCGAGCCTGCAGCGCTTCCAAAGTGCCATCGACGACCCAGCAAAGGGAGCAGAACAAGCCATTACGCCCTGGGATGTGAGCGGCGAAGTCAGCGCGGACGGGAAAAGTTGCTACCATTGACTACGACAAGCTGATCAGCCAATTCGGCATCTGTCAGATCTCTCCTGAGTTTTTAGAGCGCTTCGAGAAGATTACCGGCCATCCTACTGCGTCGAGGCATGTTTTTTCGCACCAGGATTCTGGATCGCTATGAGACGGGGAAGCCGTTCTTTCTCTACACTGGACGTGGTCCTAACAGCAACTCCATGCATCTGGGACATATGATTCTATTTACGTCTACTAAGTGCACTCTCCCCGACTTTTGCTGCTGCGAGGAGGACTGACAGGGTTTGGATAGGTGGCTGCAGGATGTTTGACGTTCTATTGGTGATCATGCTTACGGATGATGAGAAGTTCCTATTCCGCCCTTTGCTTACCATCCCCGATGTCAAATTCTCTTGTCAGAATGCGGCGGACATCTTTGCCGTGGCATGGCGTCTCAAGTACCAAAAGCCCACGCTATTCCACCTCAATTCTTCCCCGCGCTCGGGGGTCCCGAATCAAAGACGTCGGCATCGATTGGTAGTTCTGCAATCTTTATGAATGACACGGCAAACCAGATTAAGAAGATTAATAAGTATGCATTCTCGGGCGGCCAAGTTACAGCGGAGGAACAGCGGAAGCATAGTGGATATTCGGATGTGGATGTGCTGTTCCAATACCTTACGTTCTACTTGGAAAGTTGGAAAGCGAGGAGTTGGAGGAGATTAGAAGGAGCTACGTCGCCGGAGAATTGATGACTGGGGGGCTGAAGGCGAAGTGTATTGCGGTGCTACAGGAGTTTGTGGTGGGATTCCAGGAGAGGAAAAGAAGGTTACTGATGAGGCCATAGATGAGTTTATGGATGGAAAACGGCCGTTGGTTTGGGAACAGGGGAAGGGAGGAGGTTGAGGTTAGGAGTTAGTGACCAGGAAGGGGGATGGATGTGATGTTAGATGTGTTTTATAATTTCTATTGAGCAAACTTTAGTAGTGTTGTTAGCTTGCTACAGATATATAGAGAACAAAAATAATCAGTAGCCATAAATAAATCGTGCAGAAAAGCTTAGATTGACCAGGAAGAGGACTCTGGCTCCGGATAATTTCCATTACCGGGGATTCCCACGTGTTTATCCGCAACTGTAGGTGTACAAAATCGCGTACTCCTGGGATCCAATTGCCGATTGGGGGCGAGTGCTTATCTATGAAGTATATCCATCACTGATCCTCCACAAGGGTTTTTTCTTCCCAGCCCCAGGAGGGCATACAATACAACACGAGAAAAAAATGTCTCACTGTGAGTCGAGGGAGGCTTCGTATTGTACTCACTACCCTTGTGAGAAAGACTGATATGACGTGGCCCGAGACAATGTAGCACCAGCAAGGGGATACGTTTTCAGCAGGCTAAGTGATGCCGAGGTAGGATAAAAGTACAAATTTGTTCTCTGTCGAGTCATTAACACTCAAGCAGGTGTCTCTATGAGACAGCGTTAGAAGTCTCCGCTATATTGGATCATTACCATTCTCATCGTTCAAAATCAGTCCTGGTACTCCCGTCATGCTGCTTCATATACTACACATAATTTGAAAATAAAATAAAAAGAACTCCCCGAAATGCGCCGTTTGTCTATGCATGTCGCTGTTAAGTGTTAAGCAAACTCCCCTTCTCCTAGCGTAAACTCACATCACCTATGCCCCCACCCTCCTCCGCTCCCGCTCCCGCTCCTACCCCCAGTCCACCGATCGTGTGCGCCCCCGTCAATACTCGACCCAAACCTAAAGCTCTTCTCCAAAAACGGGCTTCCGGGGGTGTCTGCATCACTCGTGGACAGCTCGACAGGCTCCAACATCGCAGTCGGAAGTTCAGCATACTCCTGCTGCGGCTGGCTCTGCGCGTACCCATGTTTCATTGGCGGAGTATCAAGATATGGCGTCGTCGGATAATCCGACAGCGCGGGCGACTTCCAGACTGCGGACGGTGGAACGGGGGAGTACAGTGGGGTCGGCGAGTAGACGGAAGGATTTGAACCTGCGCTGCTGCTGCGCGCGTGTTTTAGTGGTAGCGACTCCGGGAAGAGGGATGTGGGCAGCGAAGACTTCTCACGCCGTCGCAGACGGAGGAGATACCATAGTGCGCCGAGGATTAGGAGGAGAGCGACGCCGCCGATCAGGCCGCCGACGATCGCGCCAGTGTTTGGGGGTGACGGGGTGGCGTGGGGGGTGGAGGTTGTGGTGGCGGTGGCTGTGGAGGCCGCGGTCTGGAACCATTGGGTTGGATCCCGAGTTAGGACGTTGTTTGCGCTGATGGTTCTTGCGGGTGTGGTTTGGGATGTTGCGGGGGTGGTTTGGGATGACGCCGCGGTGATTGTGGTTGAGGAGAGGGAGTCGGGGCAGACGCCGTCGTTGCGGCAGGGGTCGCCGATGCAACAGCCTGCGAAGGTTTGTGAGGTTGTCGAGCACGTCCAGTATTGTTGGTTTGGTTCGGAGCACGAAGTGTCGGCTCGTCGACGGAGGCTCATTGCGATTGCGATGGATGATATGGTGCGTGCTGAAATTGAGTGCGGTAGGGATAATATGGTACAGCGGAAAGAATGATGGGCAGGAAGGAAAGGAAAGGTGGGTGTGTGCGTGTGGGGAAGAGGCAACAAATAAAAGGCCGTTAATTGGGAGGTTGTTGCGTCGGCACTGGGGAGGGGCTAGAAGTTCTCCAATGGAATCCCCTGCAGCTCTATACCATGGAGGTTTTGCCGGAGGTTGGTTATGCTAGGTGGGTGTTGTTGTTCAATCGCATTTATCATCCGCCGTCTGAGTTTCTTTAAATAGAGTGATTTAAAGTGTGCACTGTGCAACCACCAACGCCTAAGCATTGCAACTGGGCGATGAAGATGATGCATGTTTTGGACTCTCAGTTTCAAAACAATAACTAGATTTCATCGATTCGCTGGTCTTTGACACAGCCATATGTTGTCTCCAGCCACCATAACACCACAACAACCACACACTCGCCGACTTCCAACGCAACGTCAGACCTGCAGAAAACACCTTTACGCACGCCACAGTACCGGTCTGCAATGACAGCCGCACTTGTAGGAATGTCATCCACTGGGGGTCTTTCGTCCCTTTATACCTGAACATACCCGCAGCCAGCCAAAATGGCATGGCATGGCGTGCAGATCTCCGTTCCGCTCCGCGCGGAAGCTGTGTAAGTCTTATTGGGGTTTGTAGGACAGGAGTCATTCGCTTAATCTTGGACCCCTCACTGGCCTACTTGCTTTCTTTCCAGCTAGCAAACAACGCAGGAGGTCTTGAAGAAATCCCACCCAACTGCAGGCGGCTGTAGGTAAGCTTTGGGGCACCATCTATATCTTACCCCTGTGGCCTGCACACCTAAGCGAATGAGCGGGCATCAATTTCACAGACTGGAGGATTTGGGGGACGGGAGCAGCGCGCTTCCCGATATCGTATGTTGCGATTGGTCTTTCAGCCTTACACGTCGGCGGAGAAACCGACCCCCCAACGACAAGCCATCGGCCGGGGTGATAAGCTCCACAAGATATATGGTAGAACTTGTGATGGAATTTTATGCTAGAGTTAAAGGTTGATAACCGCTGGCTCTATTTATGCACTCTACATGTGCATGTACATTCAGATCGAGTGTTAGAAACAGCTATTTCTTGTATGTGCGGCTGAACATGTGGTTGGTGCGGGGATTCTTGGTCATGAGATGTCAGTCCCATTGGGCCCGTTGTATTGGTCACTTTTGGGGGACCGCTGATCCGAAGTTCGTCACAGTAACGTCACTCGCTAGTCTCAAGAAGTTTTCGCAGTCCTCCATATACCAGCGCAACTGCGTCCTAGCTTGAGTATTCGTTCAAAAGATTCTTGTGAGATAACGCAGTGCTGAACGGTGTGGAGGAGAGGTCTCTAAAACTTCCCAATATATGATCAACAGCCCTAACATAGCAATTCAGTGGAACTACATCGCATATTCCCGCTACAACTATTTCCACTCCTTCTTCCTAACCCACACATCATCGATCTCAAACCACTTCCTTTCACACTTGTTCTTCTGACAATCTGGTAGTATAATCGTGAGCCGATCTACCGGCACCTGCTTTTGCCCCCCTTCCTTATCAGTCCAGTTGAAACAAACATGCGTCCACACCCCATCATCAATCGTATCCGTCACAACCTTGATCGGATTCCACGGCTGCCCTTGCCACCATCCCACAAACGTGATCACCGCGCTCGAAGGCCAAGAGGTGTACTCGTGGTAGTTGAACCATAACTACCATTGTCAGTAAGAGTCTCTCCATTCAGTAGTAGGTGACATACGCTAAACACATCCTCAAACTTCTCACTCCCGCCATTGATTTCCAGCACGTGTTTCTGCGCACCGGTCTTGGAGAGGAGAGTGGTGTAGTTACTGGGGATTGGAGACCACCCGGTAGAGTAGCCCGGGTGGAAGTTGTAGTCGCTCCACCCCGACCATTTCAACCCGTGGTAGATGCTATGGTCCGGGTGCCAGAAGGAGTATTCGAAGTTGAGAACTGTTACTGGCCAGCCTGGGTTGCGGCAGCAGGTGTACTGGGGTGCCGGTTTGGGAGCGGCGGCGAAGACGAGGGTAAAGGGGAGGAGGAGGAGAGGGAAGAGCATGATTGTGGATGGAGAGAGGGATGAGGGGAAGGGAAAGGGGGGTGTTTATATACAGAGGGGGTAGGAGAAGGAGGAGAAGGAGGAGGATATTCACGAATGACAGTGGGTTGAACCACAAGGACTGGAACTGGGGATCGTTAGCGAGCGAAGGGCAGATAGCTTTAGCTCTCATAGTCTGCATGGAAAAATAGCGGTTCGGGAAGGCGGTTTGCATTAGCTCCCGCAGTATGCGTGACAGGTAACGGTTCTCGAGTGACAGCGAGTGGAACCATCAGATTGGAACTGGGAATCTTTAGCGAGCGAAAGCTGTCACGCCTATAGCTCACGCAGGTATGTATACAGTTACATGGATTTTATGATCTATATCTCGGGGTTCATTCGCCTGCTCGGGCATAGGACACGCGGGTGGGACAAGTCGCCGATGAGAATATGTACCCACCATGAGGTTTATGTTGCTGACATCGATGAGGCGAGACCCTCTAGATTAGATGACACGGATGTCGTGTCGGTTGAAGACGAACCAGCTGGCTTTGATGTGTGGTTTATTGGAGATCATGAATCCTCACTTGCTGCCGATTTTCGTGGGGTCGATTCTCAAGGTCGAATCACACAATACTCCTTGCGTAAAGGTGCGTGAGGCATTTTCATTACGAAGCGATGTCCGCAACCGAGCATGTGCTACTGAGTTTCCTGAAGACTGGCATATCTACTCATGAAGTCTAGATCTCGAGCTAGTCAGTAATAATAAATCAAACGAGAAAGTCGACGGGTGGAATTTTGGTTGAGGACTGTTGGAAAACTCGTCTCGTATTATCGGCTCGGGATCCTCCAATAAATAAGAGCCGGTATCTAGCTTAGCTGGCAGTACAAATGCCTGGTGCTGTAAACACCAAGGACTAAGGTTCGAAACCTCATGGTGCTGCAAACAATGAGATCGAAATCTTGGACTGATGTTGTAAACACTAAAGTTCACAGGTGCTATAAACACTGGGGGTTCGAAACTATTCTTTTGTCCGCTTAGACAATCAGAAGGTACTCTACTCTACGTTTCTTGTGGTGAGTAAAATTTAGGTTGAAGACCATTAAAAACCTAACCTCGTCTTACATGATCTAGGTCCGAAGCCTTTCAATAAACAACAACTAATCCTTAGCTTAGCTGGCAGTGTAAATGCCAGGCGCTGCAAACACCAAGGGCAAAGGTTCGAAACCTCATAGAGCTATAAACATCCGGTGCGTCGAGGTTTGAAACCTCATGGTGCTAGAAACACCAGGTACTGTAACCACTCAGGTTGGAAACCTATCAGGCTCATTATTTTTACCCGCCGTTCCCGAAGCAGTTACTCATTCCTATCTATAATCTATAATATATACACATGGTTTGTCGGCTCGAAGCATTCTCATTGGTTGATGGTGGTACGTACCATCTTACTGTGGCAAATTACAGAATGCTCATTGGTTGGCAGATGGTCTTTTCAGTCATGATTAGTGAACTGTGGCGCTTTGCTTGAGTGTGGCTCTCACAACAGCTATTGGTCAGCAATCCGAGCTGGCTAGACGCAATCTGGGTGGGCTGGCTCTCAACTTGCTGGAAACAATCTAGACGCGTTGGCTGGATGCGATCTGGACCGGCTGGCTCCCGGCTGGCTAGATATGATCTGGACGGGCTCGCCCTCTGGTAGTTGGACGCGATCTGGACAGGCTGGCTCTCGAATGTCTGAAGCCGATCGAGACATGCTTGCTCTCTACTGGCTGGATACAATTTGGACGGGTTCGGCTGGCTGGACGTGATCTGAACGTAATCTGGACGGGCTCGAGACGGGTGGATGGGCTAGCTCTCTGCTGGCTGGACATGGTCAAGATAGGCTGGCTCTTGGTCAACTTAATATGATGTGGACGGGCTGACCTTGGTCAACTGAATATGATTTGGATGGGCTGACTTTTGGCCGGCTGGAGATGATCTAGACAACGCTGACATACTCACTCTGAGATGGTTCTTGGCTAGCTGGATGCGATCTGCACAGGCTGGCTCTCAGCTGGCTGGACGCAATCTGGACGGGCTAGCTCTTGGCAGGCTGTACGGGCTGGCTCTCGGCTGGCTGGACGTAATCTGGACGGGCTAACTCTGCGCTGGCTGGACGCAATCTTGATTGGCTGGCTCTCGGCTGGCTGGACTTAACGTGAACCGGCTGAGAGCTGGCTGGATTTCATGGGTTTTGGGGTTTAGGATTCGTTTTTACCGAAGGGGGCGGCGAAGCCGCTACATACCTAGTATATATATAAGAATACCCAGAAAAGTATCCGTACCATAGCTGAAGTACCCGGGTACACGAACGAAAGTAATACCGTGGCCATTCCACTCTTGAATCCCTGCGGGTGGGAGTTGTGGGACCGGGTTTCTGTAGATCTAGATCCCCTTGACTCCCTCGCCCCCTGCAGGTCAAGGCCTACGACCGGGCGAATTGTCGAAATTATTTTTCTCCATACTCAGAATCCCGAATCTCCCAATTAGCAAGACAATGATTGGTTTAGCTGGCAGTGCATGGTACTGTAAATACCAGGTGCAATAAACACCAAGGTTCGAAACCTCTGACGCAATAAATGCCAGATGCTTTAAATATTAAGATTCGAAACCGAATAGTGCTACAAACACCGGGTGCTGTAAATACCGACATATATGACCCATTATTTTGCTCTCTTTTGCCCACCATGCCCGGAGCAGTTGCTTATTTACCCGTGTAAAACCTGCGAAGGTGGAAGTAGAGTACATAGGATTATGACTACCAGTATACCACTTCTAAATTTTTGTACAAACGAGTAATCATGATTGTGCATGTGGGAATGAATAAGTACTGTAGATTCTCCTCTTGATTCTTTCGCTCTATTGCAGTCTCGCTCTCTACTAACAATCTTTTGTGTGTTGTACGTCTCGTCCTTTATTTTCTATCATCACGGCTCGAATCTTTCAATAAACAAACACCAATGTCTAGCTTGGCTGGTGCTGTAAACGCCAGGTGTTGTAAATACCAAGGTTCGAAACCCCAGGCTGGTGCTGTAACCACCAAAGTGCTATAAACACCAAAGATCGCAGGCAGGCTCAAAACCCGCAGAGATCGCTCTTTTGCTCGGTCGCGGACTGGACGCGGAGCCTACCTTTTCATGGCAGGACCACGGCCCCTGGGAATTCATCTATTCTGTACTAGAAACATGGTTTAGACTAAAGCATATACAAGAAACCGATTAGCTTAGCTGGTTGAGTATGGTGTTAGAAACACCAGGCGCTGTAAATGCAGAATGCAGGTTCGAAACCTGCGATGCTGTAAACATTAGGGTGCTAAAAACACCAGGTGCTGTAAACACTCGGTGCGGGTTTGAAACCCGCGGTGCTATAAACACAGGGGCGCAGGTTTGAAACCTGTAGAGACAACTCTTTTTTTCTGCCGCGAAGCCTGTGTTTTCGTAAAACAGCCCACCATTGATAGCAAGTAGTGCTATCCACAAGGTTATTACTGCAATGGCTAGGCATACAATGTACAAACCAGTTAAGAACGCCGCAGGTATGAGGACTGATCACTTAGCCTAACTGCAGTGTTGCCAGTGGTCCAGGTACCGAACCGTCCAGACTGGAGCTGTCCGTGTCCAATCCAGTCCAATTCACATAAATTTCGCACTGGAATCGGACCGGACACAATTTTTGGGCACAAGTACAGACTATCAAATCCAGCAGCGAGTTGAACCGACGGAAATGATATCCGAGGAGAATGGTTTCCGGGGCGAATGTGCTGAGTGGCGATCTGAGTGGTAATCTGAGTGGCGAACGGGGTGGCGGGGTGGCGGGGTGGCGGGGTGGCGGGGTGGCGGAGATGCGGTGGTTAGAGTGAGATAATGCGAATTAGTGTACTGCCGACTCGTTAGACTTGGTTCTGTGAGCAGAAATATATCCGAGGAGAATGATTATCGTGGACTTCAATTACGGATCCCTTCACCTTTTAGCTGTCCCAGCATAGTATCTATCCTCTGTTGTCTGCTATGGCCTTAGATATTCATTCTATTCCTGCAATGTCCACTAGGGTGGAGAGATTGTTTTCGTAGTGTAAGATTGTACTCTCTAACAGACACAACAAGGTTCAGATTGATGGACTTGAGGCTGTAGAGTGTCTGAGGTTGTCGGACAAAGTTGGAGGAATCGCAGGTTGTTGTTACAGAAGCAGAGTGTGATGAACCTGAGTTGGATATCGATGAAGAGACGGAAATGACAAATGTTTGTAGTTTAGTTTTAGTTTACATGGAGCAGTATCATTTAAATTGTTAGCACTGGACTGGTCCGCACCGCATCAGTGCAGTGCGACCCATCTTGCGCACTAGACTGCACTAAGCCCTACCCCGGTCCGGGACCGCCCGGGTACTGGCATCACTGCCTAAGTGGCAGGGTCTGGGGCTACAAACGCTAGGTAGTAGGCTCGAAAACCTGCTGATCATTCGCAGTGCTTTAAACACACATTACAGGCTCGAAATATGCAAAGACAATTCTTTTGCTCTGTCGTGGAGCCAGCCACGTACTTGGTGCTAGGGCTGTCCATGAATTGGTTTCTGTACTGTGCAGTTTGCATGATAACTAAGAAGCCGCAGATATAAGAACTGATCGTTTAGCATAACAGGTACAGCATAGCGCTATAAACCCCAGATGTTTTAAATATCGAGGTCGGAAACCTCATGATATAAACACTAGGTGCTGTAAACACTGGTTTGCAGGACTAAATCTACCCACCGTACTATAAACACTTAAGATCGCAGGCCAGAAACCTGCAGAGATCACCCCTTTGTATTTATTTTTGCCATGCTCCAATCTCACTAGCAGGGGCCCGGAGTAGAGATCGAGTACATAGTTTCTCAGAATTCTGGACGTGATGCATGGCATCCCGAGACGTATATGATGCAGTGAGTCAAGATTATATTGCGCCACGACGGTTCTACTCTAGTACGCACCTCCTTCTAGTCCCGCAGTTCGTACTCATCTATCTATCACCCTAGCTCTAAAACATAAACCCCCTGACCTCGTCCACCGTCCAATACCTCCTCATCTCCTCCGCCCTCAGAGCCTTAACCTCGTCATCCATATGGCTCCATAGAGTTTCTCCAAACGTATCCATCCTCTCCCGCAACTCTTGCTTATTAAACTCCCTCTCCCCATCCCGGCACTCGGTAAGATAATTCTTAACCTTATCTAGCCCCTCATGGATAACCTTATGCTGTTCTAACAGCTCCTTCTGCTTCTGGAATGCTGGCATCCGCTCCGCGAGTCTCGGGAAGATATGTACTTCTTCGATGCCGTGGTGCATCTCTAAGTGTTGCGCGAACCGCAGCCCGAGGGAGATTAGACTGCTTGGAGAGAGCGTGCAGGCGTGGAGTGTCTTCCATTGGTGCCGGAAGGAAGTGTGCTAACAGGGTTAGCCATGCTCTAGGAGCTAGAGTGAGGGGCGCAAACGTATTGATCCATGTGGGACGCCAGGTAATTGTAGTTACGGAACTCGGCGGCGCTGAGTTTTGGGAGCGGGGTGGGTTTGTTATTGTCTGCATCGGGGGTGCCTGGGACACTACTGCTGTACTGTGTGGCCATCTTGATGATGGAAATATTCTGCCTTCTGGCGGCGACGGTAGAAGGTACTTTTAAAAGCCTCGATGCGGGGTTCCGGTACATCCCTGCTTGGCTGACGGTTAGCGATTACAAGGAGATGTATAAGCGGATGCAAGAAATTTGGGTCAGGCACCGATATATAGTAATCTATTCTAGAATCCCTGTTCGGGCTTCGGGGAATCATTTTAGCCGCGGTTTGCTAGTGGCGTCCGGCTGCCGGCGGTTAAGTGGTTTGGCGGATTTGAATCGCAGTCAGAGAGTAGCGGTCGTCGCGCGGTGCTTAGGGCTGAGGGCTGATGTTTCCTGGGCGTCTGGTGCAAGACAGAGTCCACGGACGGGCGCGTGCACGTTGCCGGCTGTGCTGTACCAAGGCGTCGGTCCGCTCCTGCTCGATACTGTAGAGCTAGCTTTTTACCCTAAACCACAATTAAACCACCTACCTTACCGCAATTTTCATCCCTTACTTCAAAACCACCGCTGCTCCAAGAGGCTGGATTGTTTTCAGGCGTGGTTTTGGTATGGTCTCTAGCGTCCACAGAATGGGGTACCATTGATTGAAAGAGGTCTGTTGTGGTTGGTCATATCCCTTAGTGGTCTTAAATAAGATAAAGCTAATCGCCTCACTCTAGTCGCGCAATCTTCTGAACATCACGGTTATGAGTAATCAGCGGAAAGGACTGTGGGCGGGCAAGCCTGGTGTTTCTCCAGGGCATGATTATCGTAATAGGCAGTTGACTATGTGTAGGTCCTGAGATATCATTGGACGAGGGTGTGGATTAAGAGAAGTGCGGTCAATGAAATATGTGTAGGCGCAGTGTAAATCTTGCTGCAAGGCCCCCAGAACAATCCCGACACCCCTACTGGAGGAACGGAGATCCTGCTTTTTAATGGCGGGATCTCTAGGGATGTACCGCTTTCGTCCTCCATTCCCAGCCTGTATCGGAATGTAACTACCAATAGCCGCTTAACTGACAATGACGCCTCTAGAAATGCCCTTCTGAGGTATTTAGCCCCCGAACCACAAGGCTATGCAGAAAGTGGCTGCAGGTAGCTTTTGTGCTGCTGATACTCAAAAAAGGCTCCGAATAAGTGCCCTCCCAATCACCTACGATTTTAAACTTTCAGACCTATTATCTAGTAGATAGTTATGCGAGCAGAACAGAAGGGATTTGCAAACTAACAGCTGTTGACACGTGTACACAGCGGTGAGGGTGGAAACTCGTCGATTGTCTAAGCTCTAAAGAGAAGAAGAGAAGAAGAGAAAAAGGAGAAAAAGGAGAAAAGCTAAAAGACACGATGTCTAGGATACTATACTAGAAATGGCAATCCATGTAATAGCCAAGCAATCACATGATACCCGTCGATGATCTTGGGCAAAAGCCCAGCATTTCCGTCAACAACAGCTGAGTGAGTGGATGAACCATTCTAATAGTGCACCTTTGAGCCGGGGCCACCGGGCGAATCCACCTTACGATGCCCTCTCATAGTAATTATATAACGAGGAGCTACTAGTGCTCGACCTATTCACCTCACCTCACTAGTTAGAGTAAGCATCAGTTCAGACTGATACGGGTCGTGGAGGGTTCCCTGGTGCCAACAGCAGAACCGAGTGTAAGGAATTTAAAAGAGTAAATAAGAGTATCTAAAGATGAATACATGTCCCTCGATGGTGGAACCTAAATAGACGGCTAAGCTACCAAGAGTAACACTAGAGGGAGGGTGTGGCAGTATTCACTCACGCAGGGGCGAGTGGGGAAAAAGCGAGTATCAGCATTTCCTATCCTACTCTTACTTGCACTTTTTTCCTATTTTTATCCAGAAACCACAGTGATGCTCTTATCTTCTCAGCTGAAAGCCATCTACCCCTATAATTCGGCTTTCCAGAAGGATCTCAATTCACCTAGATATCTCTCTATCTCCTACACACCAGATCTTCTTGCACTTCCTATAGTGGGGTGCCGGTCATAAGATTGCCCAATCAAACGGCTTGAGGTGGCTCAGCCCAACGTTGATCAACTAATGAGCTTGCAGGACTGAAATCTGCTACAAATCTAAGGTAATCCTGCGTGTAGGGAATAGCGGGGTACGAAGCGAGCAGCGCAGGGCCAGAAAAGTATGAAAGTATAAATCGGAAAAGGATCTGGAACAAAAATTAAGCAGCTCGAAGCCCAACTTCAAGGAATGGGTATGATTGGCTGAAATAACGGATCCGGGATTGTATGGGAGCTTTGACCCAACAAGATCGTATTTTCCATCCTTTTGTCTCCCAACCCCCTCCCTACACGCGTGGTTTTTCCAATTTTTGCTTCCATTCCCGAGTACTCGGATACGTATATGAGGGTAAAGGATCAGACGCTCCTGTTCTAGCAGGTAATCATACAGAGCTGGCAAAACACGATCGTGCCACACACAGTTTGGGTATAAAATTGCCAAATTAATATCAGAATAATATCAAAACTGGAAAAGACTGGAGTGCACTGACTTCCAGCTAATATTCCCCTGGTTGACACCCTGGTCTGCCAGCTAAATTCAATACCAGAACAGGAGCGTCCGATCCTTTACCCCCCGTACCCAAGTACTTGCACTGTTTCAGATCATGCCCACCCACCCCTGTATTTTGGATCTCCAGCAGTGCTGTCGAAAAAATTGGGTAGCGGTTGAACGTCAATCACCGCACAATAGATAAAAGGAAAATATAAAAATAATGTACTCAGAAGCCCTTACCTAAGGTTGTTAGGCTACCCTGGAATTAATTATCAATTAATGATACTAAGTTGGTTTAAATAGTACTATAGTCTAAGACATGAAGATATTGCAAAAAACTTTATTTTGATGTTAGGCATCCGCAATCTACTAAGCGTTTGGTATGCTCACCCTCATTCAGAAAGAGCTCCCTGATTGAGGAACATGTCTCATCCTCCCATCTTAAACCTCATAAGACACATTGCAACGGAATGGAAGTTGCCTCATACTGGTGTATCTGAGTTGTAACCCATTAGGGGTATTAATTTGCTCATAGGCATCCCAAACCCGAACTCGTAGCTTCAAATACATATAAGCATGCATAAACATCAACCCTCCCCGCCTCCTCAACCCGCCAACAACAGCCCGTTACTGTCCTCGACATCACTCCCATCACTTTCATCACTCTCATCATACCGAAACAACGCAATAAACTTCCGATTATCTCGTATCCGATTCGCCTGTCGAAACCCATTCAGCGTCGCCGGACTGTCCTCAAGCCCAAGCCCTGTCAGCACTATCCAGTCAGTCCACCAGTCACCACAGGACTCACCAGTTGTCCTCAAACAGTGCGCCCTTACTCTGTTCAGCCATACCCACAAATAACGTCTTCACGCCCTTCGCCACATCCCACACCCGCACCCCCTCCCCGCGCCCCACCTCCACACAATGTCCCGGCATCACAACAATGAATGTCGTCAGTGCCGGCTCCGTTGCGTACTGGTCCTTCACTGGCGACTCGTCCAGCAGCTTTCCGTTGGCGTTGCAAGACGATGAAAATGTGATCGGCGCCACAGTGTTCGCCCAATCACTCTTGAGCAGCATCAACACGGGGTGCACCGCCACCGGCCCCCGCGCGTACGACCTCTCGGGCGAAGGCGGCTGTACGAATAACAACCGCCGGAAGCGCTGCGAGGAGAGGATGGTGGCGTGCCAGAGGGTGCAGACGCGCTTGCAGACGATGAGGGTTTCGGCCGGGAGGTGGGAGAAGATGTGAGGGAGGAGGTAGTATGGGATTGTCATCTGCTGCTGCTGGTGCTGCTGCGAGGTCGTCATCGTCACTGCTGAGCGTAGTTGCGGTCGGCGTGGGGGTGATGAGACCTGTATTTATTCCCTCGGAGCATACTTGCACTCCACCAACTGCGGAACTACTTACGCTCGCTGACAGCGACTGCACTTTATAGTTCGACGACCGGTCGTCAGCAATCCGGAATGCCGGGTTTCCTGGTCGGGCAAAGGAACAGATGTAGAAATTCCCAAAGCACTGCGTGAAACCGTGCTGCAGACGAGCTAGATGTCTCAAACCCCGCGCCGTCATTGAGCCGATGCAGGGTTACGATTAGGACTGCATGTGGCCGTTGGGGCGGTCTCATTCGCCGCAAGCTTGAGAGAACAGAGCTATGTGAATGGCTGGAGCTTGGTTACTCGAATCGGTAGTTCTGAGGTGGCGGTGGTTAAATCTTAAGCGAATAGATCTGTTTGGCTTTTAATTGTAGGCTGAACCCAATCCTGCGGCAGTTGTCGATCATATTTCACCCCAGGAGTTGTTTGATAAGATAGAAACCGAGCTTTTCATCCAATCATACCCTCCCTTTCACCCCCACCTCAAACTTGGCTTATGTACCTTCCTTTAGAGGCTTTGTGCACTTTTACGGGATTGTGGGTACCCGTTTCGCAAATGCTACTAAGCGTATATGCTGTTGTTGATATTGCCATATTGCCATTATGATGGGTATGGGAGGTGGAGTTGTTGGTTGTTAGTTGGTTGGTCAAACGCTCGCTTGTTGGGGCAATATCTCTCGCTATTGAAGTAGTGCGCGCTCCGGGGTGAGTCGCTAATGCGGAATAAACGCCTTTGCTCCTGCCCACTCGGAGATCTGATCCGGCTGCATATAATGTCAAAGACACTGTTCCAACACGGACTAGGTGTGGGTACTGGAGGGTGGTCTACTCTAGCGAAGCACCAGGATAAACTACTAGTTACTGTCTATCTTCACGTAGTATTGGCAGTAGAGGGGTACATCTAAGGTGCATATACTGCTTCTCCAAACTCCAGTACTGAGGTATGCTGGCGGAAGATGCCCGGAATCAATGATCATTAGAAAACAACGTATCAGCCAATAGAAACCCTAGCTTCGTATCCACAGCTTATAGATAAGTATTGGAGGCTTTCATGCCTCATAAGACCGATCAATGCCATTTGACCAATGATGCCATGGGACTTTCGATCCAGAGGTGAACGCTCAGGCGTTTGTCGTAGGAATCGGGAACACGGAATTTACCGCATGCAGTTGGAACTTTGGAAGATTTTAATGGGTGTTTACAATGCTCAACAAATAGTTTGGTAAGAAATGATGGGATTGGCAACTGTTGACGTGCAAACTACGGAAACTTTTCTAATGGTTCAAGCCCCAGTTGCGGGACTGCATCCATATAGCGAGTTACATCTCGGATTTATCTAGCTAGCATATTTCTACTGGCTCGACTATTTTCTCCTGTCCGTGTAAACGTTGATAGGCTATGGGATATCAGGATCACTGTCCTTGTAGTAGGCTGCTTATCTAGTTACTTGTTTGCTAGTGCTACTTAATTATTGGCGAGTATATTCTTAGATTAAGGCGGCGCAATACCCGAGCCACAATCAATGCAGAGTGCGAGTCTGTAATTGCCATTGATGTTTATACAAGCATCAATAGCTTTAGGAGCGCTTGACCGCGGCAAAGGTGTTGAGCTAAACCCCCTGCAGCCCGTTTTCAAAATGTCTTGGCTCAACTAACCGACGCAGAATCACTCACCTCACCTCATCCCTCTTCTAAAGCTACTCGCCAACATTCTATCCACCGCCAGCTTCTCTAACCAGCTACAAGAAGCCCACACCCATCCACCCCACCGTCTCCGACAGTTCCGTCAGCTCCACCCCCTCCCGCAACCATGAACGCGCCAGACCGGTACCTCCCAACCACCCTCCGCAGCTCCCAGCTCCCCCGCCACTAACACCACCAGCTTCGAACTCTTCCTCCTCCAAGATGGCGAAGCGAAAGTGACCATGGAGCCGGACACGCGCCAACCGAATAGCGCGATCTTTACGTTCAACAAGGAAGACCACACGCTCGGAAACCTCCTGCGCGCGACGCTGCTGCAGAACGAACACGTCATCTTTAGCGCTTATAAGGTCCCGCACCCGCTGTTTCCGAAGTTTGAGTTGAGGGTGCAGACCGATGATGAGACTACGCCCAAGGAGGCGCTGCTGTCGGCGTGTCAGGGCTTGATTGCGGATCTGCAGATTCTTAGTCAGAAGTTGACTAGGGAGTGGGAGTTGAATAAGATTGCGAGGGATACGGTTTAGTGGGTGGGGGTGGGGGGCTTTAAGGTTGTGTTGGGGGAATGTGGCGGGTGTTGGGGGAATGTGGCGGGTGTTGGGTGGATCTGTTATTGGAGGGAAAGTTTATTGCAGGGAAGGGTGGAATGGTCCTGCGGACTTGAGATTGTTGGATTCGGATTTGGTATATATGCACTCGGGTTGGGGATACTTACTCATCGAACCGACAAAGTTTGCTTGAGGTTTGAGCTTCGTTTTTATCTGGAGAATGGCGTGTGTTATGTATTGGATGTTTGTCTAGAATGAGAAAGGCCAAAAGGATTGTGGGGTTAAAGCTTGAAACACATTGCTGTGGTTGGTCAGGGCATCTGAATAATACAGTTCTACGCCTCACGATCGCAATTCTTGCGGGACATGTTTTTGTCGACTAGATGGATCACAACTCGACCCATGCAGAGATACTTAAACACAATTCAGATACGGGTTGCATTCTCGCTACCTAGTGGGGCGAGATGGGAGGTAAGTACCAGGTTTTATTCTCTTTGTATCTCTTGCTCTGCATTCACGCTCAGATCAAGATGGAGTACTCAACTCGTCATGACTCGGTGATAGGTTAGAACTATTGTTCCCAGTCCACCTCATGCCGCCAATCCCATCGAATCTACGCGTCGTCTGGTGCTTTGTATCTACACGATTTTGTTCAACGAGGCTCTCTCGTCTTAGCCACCCTACTTCGTTTATTTGCTCCTTGGTAATGGTGTTGGGGTGCATTCTTCTTTGGGTTCTTGATGACTTGCAAGAGCTGATACAAACCGAAAGTTGTTCCTTCTCCCAAACCTTGTCAGTTGCGGGAGTCTATAAGTGGGCCGGACGACTGACAGCGGGGATTCCTGGTTTTATACGTATTAGTGCTGTCGTCGATGGTATAGATACATAAAACCAGTGTTCCTAAGCGGCCTGCAGATCAGCCCGGCCCGGCCGAAAAATCTGAGTCCTACCTTGGCGCAGGCCAGGCCCGGCCTCCATTTGAATAGCCTGCGCCGCAAAAAGCCTACCGGCTGGCCCTGGCCGCTTAGGAATACTGTATAAAACCCGCCTCCTTTGCCAGGTGATCCTTGGCTTCCTTGAGCTCGTCTGCCTTTCCACATTTCTATTCCCACACAGGCTGTTTCTCACCAACTGCTCCCATCTTGTCCCAACTCATTGATATCCTCCGCGATAGCACCGCTGACAAGTTGGTATTAGGAATCGGACGTTGTTCCGGAATCCGGAGTCAGTACGTGCAAGGTGTAATGCAAGATTCACAGCCCCCCGGGAAGTTGCATGCGAGAATTTCAGGGCTTGCGAAGGGCCGCCTGCGTGAGGTCTTGGATCTACTGATACTTTGTACAAATCAAGCTTTTGTACTGAGCCGAGAAAGAAGCGAAGCTACTGTGACTCAGAAGGCCCATGGCAGTGATGATTTTCCGGACGCCGTTGTACCCCGAAGATAGACATGCGATCCGCCATCACTCTGCCGCGCCCGAACTCCACTGTTCCTGCACTATATATACCTTGCTGAAGAGAGTGGAGATCGCTCTCCGCGAATCCTAGATTCCTAACGCCACACATGTCTGCGGTGTTGGTTCATGTGCAGCCACCAAACGCGGGTCCTGCTCCCTACTTTATTGCGAAACTCAGGATCTCCTGTGAACATTCCGAGGCCATATCGGTTACCCCGGATGACAAGGAAATCAAACCAAGTGCGTATCTGTGTAATTGATTGCGATCAAGGTCAGCGAGATCGTTCTGTTCGACCTCGACATCATCGTGATCAACGGTTAGAATTTCGGTTACTGTTGCATTTCAACACCCATGTTGGCGTTGTCGGCTTCATTATCGACTGCCTTATTGGCAGGGGGTTTCCGAAACTCGGGAGCATGGTGGAATGCAAAACCACATCATCGTCATCGAGCCTCTTCCATTCTCGTCGTTGGCGTAGTCGCCGTTATTCCAGGCTCATCATTAGACCGTGTCGACATCAGCGGGCTTGCTTACGCTCTGCCGGAGAAGCTGAGTATGTCGGTACCGTTCGGTGTCTGCCACCTCCTCTTCAATCACCGGCCGAAGACGGCGGCGGGATGTTTACGCTTTCATTCTTGCGCATCATTATACAGCGGTGTGAGTACTGACATGTGGCCTCCTGCCCGCTATCTGTTAGCATCGAGGAAAACAAGGGAGAGTGAGGGGGGAAAGAGGGGGAATACCCAATGGTCAAGGTGCAGCTTGATGATGTCGAGGGCTAACTCGAGCTCGCTGTCGGGAAGGGGGGACATGGCTGTATGGTGGTCTGAGCCAATGCGACCTTCCAGTTTTCACATGGACGGTCGTCATTAGCGTAGTCGTTATCGATCTTTATCGTAGTGCTCATCGAACCATGCCTTTAAAATTCTGCGAAGTGTCCCCTGGCATCCGGGCGCTTCAACGACCCTATATCCCTCCGTACATCGGTGTAAGGTTCTTCACTCACAGCCCGGGACGTCTCATCTGCAGCACTTTTAGCGCAAGGGCCAGGATTTGGATGTAGTTCTGGCGGTACCCGGGGAATCCCGGGGTATGAATGTGCGATGTGCATGCAGCAAGTAACAAGTCCTTATGTCTTTTGGCCACCTCCTCCTGGCTGCGGCTCGCAGATCTGTCTTCGATCCTCTCAAGGACCGCTGTGGACTTAGCGCGGAACATTGCGAGTTCTGCCTTGGATGTACATCATTTTTGCAGGCATCGGAGACGTCCACTATGTATGTACGCTACGTCAGCGATACCTTCGGAAGAACCAAACGCATGTGCCTGGCCATACCCCACGGATCGGACTGGGTTGCACACTCCCCCACAGCTGCCGTCGTCCGCTGCGGCATATCTCCCACGCCTCCCCAGCACTACCGCCAGCAGTGCCCCCCAACCCCGCCGCTGCCGGAACTCTCGCCACCACTGCTTTTTCCCAGGCAGCACGCTACCATTCTCTCTATGGTCCAACGGGCTTGTTCTCCGTTATAGCTCTCTGTGGTGCAATTGCCAATCTCCATTTTGGTGAGTGTGATAGTTACACTAGCGTGATCAGATAGCTAAGACCTGCAGATTGCACGCAACATCCCTGGCTTTGCCCGTAGCACCAGCTGCCTCCCCCGCACTACTACCCCTCCTTAGAGCGGCCGCAATCTTTCTACGTTTCAATTCCTCTCGGTGTTTCCTCCTAACCTTACAATTTTTGACTAGGTTGCCCGACTTTTTGCAGTTGTGGCATCTACCATCGTCAGTGAGGAACAAGTGTAGGATTTCTGGAGGCATACTTTTTGCCCACCACTTCGGCCATCTCTACCCTGCCACCGCCGACGATTAACATGTCTAAGCGCGCAGTGCAGAGCGATGAGCCTAGGCAAGTGCTGTTGGTAGCCAAACCTACACACGTGTTGGGCGAGGCGAGGCGGAACCGTGATTCCGGAGGAGCCCGAGGGTGGGCTAGGGTAAGCAGGTCTGGACGTAGGGTCGCTGTGAGAAGTTGCGAGAATTTTACCGGTCTCGCGGCCGCAACCGCAGTGCTCCGAAGCGTTCATTTTCCAGCAGCCACCCCTAAAACCCCAATATTCCCGCCCCAGTCCAAGTACTCTAGGCAGTTGTTAGTAGGAAGTAGTCTAGATGGAAGGTGGAGACGAACTTAAAGCTGAAGCTTTCGTCATTAGCAATTCGGACATCTTATCTGTTCCTCCACGACCGGCATCTTTGCAATTTTGGTCTGTGCTAGGGGTAAACCTGCAGGAAGCAGACCTGGATCGGTTTGTGTTTGCCGAAAGCTGGCCTGGGCCGGACTATACAGTCAAAATATTTGCTGGTCTGGCCGGCATTCTCCGAATTAACCCAGACCACCCCTCTGCCAAGGATGGCTTCGTATGTGGTGATCTGTATCTGACTAGTCTGCGTATCTGTGGGTCGACCGGTGGCTGGACTGGTCGCTTCGAAACACTGGTGCTTGGCGAACCGTGTAGCGAATGCTTCGGTTTTGCATGCTTATCGATCGGTAGCTCAGTTTTTTCTCTCTTGCAGACTGCAAAGCCTAGGTGAATGCACACCTCGTGATCATATCGTCGTCCATTCATGGTGAGAGCCTGGGAGACGAAGGGGAGGGAAGAGTATGTGAGAAGTAAAGAGAGGAGAGATGGTTGCTGTTGTCCGCTTGGAGGACACCGACTTATTGTTCAGATGTGGATACGACTCAACGTGTTGGTGTTGTTCATGGTCTGCAGCAGGTTCAAGACCTTCTGCTGCGGCGGTTCATGAAGTAAGAACACGCTCCCCTTGGCCCCATTCCGTCCAACACGACTAGCTATGTGAACAAATTCTTCAACACTATCAGGAATTCCAACGATGATTACTGTCTGGTAATTGATCAAGTCGATTCCTCTGCATTTGCTTCTGGTAATAGCTACGACAGCGTCATCGGGACGTTCGTAGCGAGCTAGTTCCGCTGCCGTTTGTTGCATGTTTAATTCACCACCTGCGATGGAGTAACTCCATAAGTTTGTTCGTAGCCCTTGGAAACTACCTTCCCATTGATCGCGAGCTGTGGTTGTTGAAGAGGTGATGCAAACATCCCGAGGGACTTGACTGCTGAAGTGGATTTTATGGGCGCAAATGTACAACAAGTGAAGTATTTATCGACATTTGGTGGCAGTGACTTGACAGCCCTAAGCTATAGTTTAGGGCTCAGGGTTACTCTGCCGCTGGCCCTGGTACGAGACAAATCGATAGACATCGCGACGACCCTACCAAAATCGTGGACTGCGGAAGGCTCTGGTTAACCCCGCATTACCACACCATGCAAACCGCAACTGTAGAACTTACTGTAGGTGGACGACGACTGGGCCAGGAACATTCTCGAAATCTGCAAACTATGGGTAGCTAAACTAACATATAACGTTTGCCGATGCGAGAATTAAAATATGCGCAGACCGGCTATACTTCCTCCAGATGCAGCCGCGAGAGGATGAACACCACCCCACCGATTCGGTTTGGTCTGGGAGCACTCAATGGTGCCCCCTTGTCGCCGTCTCCCACTGCCGGCGCTGCCCTCGGTCTCGCCGGAGTCATGGAGATACTAATTACACTAGACTGACGAAATTGTGGTTTGAAGCCCCCCGGGTAGGGCTAGATGTGTCTTGGGCCGCTAGATACGCCGTCGCGAATGGGATATCTGGAACGTATGGATCGACCAAGAGCGTATGGCAACGATGATGCGGGGGATAAGTAGTGAGAAATTCTGTCTGGATCTGGGGTACTAGTTTCTGAGCGGGCGGTGGGGTTTTGGGGTTTTTTAGGTCAGACGAGGCGCGTATTGTGGTGGTTAAGATACTTGTCGCGTATTGGCGTAAAAATTTGCCTTGTAAGTGCGTAGTGGGGGTATATCGTGCAGGAGGATATGGCTTCAAGTGTGCTCGCTTTGCTCCGGAATATCCTGTTAGTATTGGTGTTTATGCACTTTGCACACTTTGCTACGCAATATGCAACTGCGGCTAGAGGGGATGATGGCATGGAGAAGTAGCTGGAGTACTGGCGGCCGCGAATGGCAGAAAGGCAGGGATACGGCGGGTTGCTGCTGAAATCTTTGGAATAGATGACTGGGATGAAGTGTGTGTAATGTGCTATCGGATGACGTGTTTCGAATTTTTCCGTTTACGGTAGAGGCTGGAGTTATACGAAGTCAACTTTTGGAGTTTTGAATGCGGCGTGCGATAATTGAACTCATTAATAATTGTAGAATACCCAAGTGCATCTCAGAACCCCCAATGTGCAAGGAAGAAAGAGCATGGGAAAACACTAATACATATTCCATTCACGTTTGAGTTTGAGTTTACGATTTTGATCGGGTTCAAAATCGCAAACTCATCATAACCCCCAGGCCCCCAATCCATCCATCCCTATCCATACAAAACGAAGGAGACAATGTCGAGAAGGAAACAAGATATATCTAAAGCCACTGCCGCCTATTTTTTACACTAAATAAATTTCTCTGCATCCGCTACGTAAAAATAAACACTTGTAGCAAGAAAGATAGAAGGGAAAGAGGGAGGAACAAAGAACTAAGCTTTCCGACTCTGTTTCTTCATCGCATCCTTCCTCTCCTTCTCTCTCACCTTCTCCAAAAACTTCTTCTGCTCAGCCGCACTCATGTTCCTCAGCTTCGCATCACGTTCCGTTTTCTTCTTCTCCGCTAGCTTCAGTTCTCGCTCCTCCTTTCCTTCCTCTTCGATGGCGCGCTTCAGCTTCTTGGTCTCGTCCTCCCTGGTCGCCTTGACCTTCCGTAGAACTTCAGGGCGGAAGTGCGCGTTCGCAACGAGGTGGTCGACGAGGCGGATAAACGCGCTGGTGAGGCGCTGGAGTAACTCGGGATCGACGGTTGAGAAGGGAAGGGTAAGTTCTAGTGTGACGCGCTTACGAGGGGTGTACTCAGACAACCTATTATGATTAGTTACTGCACGTTAAGCTACAGAAGGGGTGAAATACTTGGTGGGCTTTTCCTTGGGCATATCTGAGACGATCAGGTACTCCAAGAAGTCGCCGCAATGCGGAATAACTTCCTTTAGCTGCTGGTAGAGACATAGGTCTCCAATTTCCTTGCTCTCTCCCATGACCGCCAACCAGTTTGGAAGTCCCTCCCAGTCGCTGGTCCGGGTCAACGACATATCGTAACGCTCATCCCTCCATCTGCGCATGTGCCGCTTGTTGACAACCGCCCAGATGAAGTTATCGTACTTGGAGTTTCCGGCCGAGGCCTTTGGCGGCTCAGCGCCATCGAAGGGGGAGATAGTCATCGTGATAGAATCAGTTGGAACTGGGATAGCATCGAAGAAGAAAGAGACCAAGAGCTCCATGCACCAGGCCACAGGGTTGTGTCTCCTTTGCAGCTTGATCGTGGTGTGCAGAAACGAGATATTCTGTCTTCCGGACGCATAACTCACGAACTCCATATGCGTGTTATCCTGGATGGCAGCATCGACATCAAACTCCTCATCAGGCGAGGTGAGTGTGTTTGACGCGCCGGTTTTGGTAAAGCCGACGAGCGCGAATTCTTTGGTGAGCACAGGGGCGATGGCGCTGATGAAGCCTTTGGCAATGTTGCGATTGCGGCGCGAGCCCCAGAGGTGGATGCCTACTACAAACGCAATGAGGAGGAGGATGTAGCCTTCCGTTTGGAACTCGCTGATTGAGTGTCGCTCCCAGACAGCGTACCAAGGGCTAGCGAGAGCGCCGGTTGTGCCTAGGGGTGTGCTGGATGCGAAGGAGAGCGGAGTGATGGTCGCGAAGGATTCGGCAGCCGGAGGTGGAGTGGCTGGAGAGGGTGATGCGAAGTCGGCGAAATCTGGGAATGTCTGTGAGATACTGACCGTGAATGGAATACGATGATAATAGACGAACCGTCATCTGTGGCAGCGGCACCAGGTACGCTGGAGGCTGAACTGGCGGCCTTGAACAGGTTTCCAAGGTAATCAGCCATGATTAAAGAGAATACGATGGGATTCTCAAGAGAGAGGGAGAAGAAGAGGGAAGGATTGACGTGTCCACTCTGATGGCGTAGGATGAGATGCGGATATGAACGAAGAAAAGGAGTGAGACCTTCCTGGGCTGTCTGGGGAAGGTGTCGGTAACACTAGCGCCGCATCAATCTTTCGCCGCATCGCCGCACCCAGCTTTCCGTACAACATATTAAATGTAAAAAAAAAATCACAATTTCAATAATTTCTACATATTCAATCTTCCCAGTAAACATCTAACGCTAACACACAGCAATCTAGGAATTTTTATGCACTGGCAACCTCTTCCGTGGTCATGAAAAGAACTAATTGACTGGTATTCTATGCACACATCTCCTGCCCAGTCCAATTCGATGCTATGTACCCGCCTATGAATCTTCACACTTAATAGAATGTCTTCTTGCCCTACAGCAAAACACTTCATCAGTATCATCCTACTGGCTGGATATGGGTCATAGTGGAAACATACGGCCACCAATCTACCCATGCCGTAGAGAGAGCCAACAGCGCCAACACTCAGCATGACGAAGAAGGGGTACATCAGGACCTTGGATCGGGGGTTCTACACAAAGGTCAGTACCAGCACCACATCCGTTCGTCGCCGTCACCGCCGCCACCGACGACTCCGTTGCCTCCGGCTCGCACCGACGGGTACATAGAACCGGGAGATCCTAAATCCGACAGACTGGACCATGACGGGGCTGATGCCCAAGTGGCCGGGACTGAGTTATGCAGCGGTGGCGGTGGCGTCGGAACGAGTATAGAAGATTCAGGGACGAACCTTCATCCAAAGTCTAATGCCGTCGTCCTTCTGGTAGAACCTCTGGTAATGAGGGACCTTGTTCTCTTTGTACAACAATCCACTGTCCACCGTCACCAATCGTTAGTGTAGGTCCATACAGCCTCGGCTCCCTCATCCAGTCTCCAAAATCAAAACCAACGACAGCTGTAACTCAGAAGGGGCAGAACATACGCCATTGTGAGAATCGTTCGGTGTGGTGAAGCAGAGGGTCTGTGTGAGCGGCGGTTGTGAGGGGATGTTGACGGGGTGATGGAGAATCCGCGAGAAAGTCGGATGTCTTCGCTTATCGTTCTTAGTAACTCCTTCTTATCAGATCGATCTAACGCCCAACCTTACGTCTTCCAGCTTCCCCACGCTTCACAAACTATCGCAAACCATGTCCTTCTACTTCGTCATAGTAGGAACCAAAGACAACCCCATATACGAGGTCGAGTTCGGAACTTCTAAACAAGGCGGCGACGGCAATGCCCAGGTGAGCCTCGTCCACCCCTTGACATAATGGGAACGTGCTAATGGTAAAACCTAGTTCACCGATGACCAACGCCCAATGAACCAGTTCATAATACACTCCTCACTCGACATGGTCGAAGAAATCCAATGGATGCAACGCGAACTGTATCTCAAAACGATTGACCGCTTCAACAACTTCTTGGTGTCGTGTTTCCTCACAGCTGGCAGTATGTGGGGGTTTTTTTGGAGCACTGGTGGGTGTGGCTGACCTGGGATGATAGATATCAAGTTTCTCCTGCTACACGATTCCAAGAATGAAGAACCGATTCGGCAGTTCTTTACGGAGGTGCACGAGTCGTACCTAAAGACGCTGATGAATCCGTTTTATGACATCGACATGCGCATTACGAGTGTGGTTTTCGATGCAAAAGTTAGGGCTGCGGCAAAGAAATATCTATAATATGGGATAGAAAAGTGCTATATTGAGCGGGTGCTGAGAAGGCGTTTATGGGTTCTCTACTTTCTATTGGGTTCATTTTGTAATATAGGTATTTTTATGCATACCCCGAGGTATTCGTGTCAAGTTGTACGAGTATCATGTGTGCTGCAATTTTCTTACTGATTCTATTGATGGTGAGCTTCTTAATTTCGACTTCATCGATTGTCACTCCGCAGCTCGCGAGCTTATTCGAACTAGTTCGTAGACAGCATTAGTATTTTTCTACAAGCAGCGAATATACGTCATCCTATGCATGTGCAGCTTAGTATTGTAGGCTGGTTGGTAGTTTAAGAACCGCTTGGGTGTTGTAGTCGTTGATGGACGTCTGGGACATATTTCATGAATTACAATCGGTATGCTTCATTCAGAATGATTCTCCCAGCAGACTCGAAACTGGACTGTTTGAAACTATGCTTATACAACCTCGAGATTACTGCACATATCAAAGCAATATCCTCGACAACCTACCAACACTAGTGCCAAAAATGCAGGTCAATCGCTATTATAATAGCCGTCGTTGTAGTCGGTAACAGGACCATTCCCAGGGATGGTCAGGTCTTCTTTATCATAAGTCATGCTCGTGTCTGGAGTGCGATGATCAGAAGAACACGTCCAGTCATACTTTAGGGGGAAGCGCTCTCAAACTTTTCATCCGATCCGCCTTGGACTGCAGATATTTTTATCTAGGAAGATCCTTTAGTGCGCCGGCGGTGGGAGGTTGAATATTAGTAAATGGAGAGGGCTGAGTCTCGAGTTTCTCCTGCTTCCGCCGTCAGTAGTATCGGCTCGCTTCCGGCATCACCGAACCAATGTCCTTGCTATGGATTAAATCAGTGCCATCTTGTCTGCGGCAAAAATGAACCGCGGGTCATCTATTTCTTCCTCGATAATATTACCGAGCTCCCTAGCTCCTGGGAAGGTGGGAAGGTTTCTGTTGTTTTCCAACTGGCGAATCTGTGACTTGAGATCACCGATTTCATCCCAGACCGAACCATCGTCTGAGGTGGAAGACGCAAAATCAGCAGGTATACTGGGCTGGGCTGCTGCGGTTCCTTCGCTAGCGATCAGCTCTTGGGCGGCGACTGGGGGAAATGGTGGTATGTCCATCTGGCGCTTTTATGTCTACTGAAGTGGACATTCTTTGAAGAGGCGGCAATGTGTTACGTGTAGTTGATTCGATTCACCAAAGTACATGACCAAACACTCCACTTTATATGTCTTCAGCGCCCATGATCCGACAACCAGCATCCGACACTCAGTGACCTCGCCGGCTACTATTGTCCTAACGCAATGTTCTTCCAGTGTTCAACCTCAGCCTTCAGTCTCTCTATCATGTCCTCCATCTCATCAATCTTCTCGGCTTTCTTCACGCGGCTCTTGCGAGCAGCTAATGTGTTGCGAGCTCGCTTCATAGCAACGGTATCGAGGGGGTCTTCTACGACGATGGGTGGTAGGGGGTAAGTACGCTTGCCGATGCCAGAGGCTGAGGAACGCTTCTGGTCCTTCGAGGTGCTGTGGAAATGAGGAGATGTTTCTGGCAACTCGGTGTTGTCGTGGAAGCTCTGAGCAGCCTCTGACTGTAGAGAAGTAGCAGTAGATTGGGAAGCATCCTTGGAGTCAGGTTTGCTATCCGGAAAGAGCGGGAACCATTCGTTGTCGCCGGAGACATCGGCTTCTGACAGTAGAATAATAGGAGCAGATTGGGAAACATCCTCGGGGTCAGGTTTACTATCTGGAAAGAGCGAGTACCATTCGTTGTCGCCGGAGACATCGGTTTCTGACAGTAGAATAATAGGAGCAGATTGGGAAACATCCTCGAAGTCAGGTTTGCTATCCGGAAAGAGCGAGTACCATTCGTTGTTGCCAGAGCCATCGCGTAGTGGTGCCCAACGGGAGTCCGGTGCTGGATGTGCGGCAATGTTCCTCCAGTGTTCAACCTCAGCCTTCAGCTTCTCGATCTTCTGTGCGTGGGGTTTGTGAACATCCAACGTCTTGAGAGCTCGCTCTATGTCGATAGAGATTAATTCATTTCTGTCTGGAGAATTATAACGACGCTGTGGAGTGTTCTTGATGGCCTCTTTCAACTCCTCTTCCAATTAGCCCGAGTTCCTCCCTCTCCTTCCAGTGTACTTAGGGAACGAACCAGAATTAGAGTCCACTGAATCATTAGCCGGTGTTGCGTGTGAGTGCTCTTGGCGTTTTTGCTCGGCCCCCTCCCCAGGTACTTGACGAACGGTGGCAGATTTCCCGTCGGGATTGAGCTTTACTTGTACTGAATCATCTCTCCGGCTGCTTTCGGCGTCATCCCTAACCATAATGTTATGGCCCTCACCGGTGCCAACTGCCTGAGCCGTCATGTTCTCAATGCCCACTGGTTCATCCGAGGAGGAAAATGAACTTCTCCTTGTGCAATTATCAGAATCACTTAGCTCGTTATCCTTTAGGATTTCCAGCTCCTCGTTTTGGATATCAAAAACTTCCGGTGGTAAAGTCTTGAGTGCGATCTCATCGAAATGTCTTCCAACATGTTTCTGAAAGGTTCTCTTCGTTTCCTCAATCTGCTCAAGACAGAACGGACAATTGATCGCTCGGGGGGGCGAATAAGCACTCTTCTGTTCACGGCTGTCCACTATTTCATCAATATTCATGCCGGAATTGGAACTTTTCAGGTGGTCTTCCAAGATATGCGCAACGAACTCGCGTCGCTCAGAAAAAGATCTTCCACAATCGCCAATGCAGTGCCACTCGGAAAAACATCTGTGATGCAGAAATTCGTGGGCCACCCAGCCTCGTCTGGAACCATACGTTATGCCTCTTTCTGTGCACATTTCGGCGATACACGAATATGGCTGGAGGTCTTGTAGAACGTGTTTTCTGTAACGGTTCCTAGTCAGTGGGGTTTATACTGGGTTTGAGTCAGAATGCGTAACCTACTTCCACTGGAATTTGTTGTATATTTTGTACTGCATTTTAAAGCAGATGTTACATTGGAATTCCACTCCGTGCTCCAACGGCACCGGCGGCGGAGGTATTCGGGCCTGCCCACTCTCTTCGGCGACCGAAGTGGCAAAGCTGCTGACAGAGGCTGCTGAGTTTGAATCATCGTCATTGTCATCAAAGATCAAACTTAGCACCGTTGAGGGAACTGTGCTGCTAAAATCTGATTCTGATTCTGAACAAGCATCGCCCTCAACTTGGTGGGCAAGAGCCATATCGCGTATTCGCACATGGCGAATCCAGTTGATCTGTGCAAGGCTTTCCGCGAAAGTTTTGTCAAGGGCTGGAAACTTATCAAGAATATTTCGCTCGTAGATCTTTTCTCCCGGATATGATGTTTGCGGTGATTCGTCTAGATCTGTTGCTTTGAAGTCGGATTCGATAAGCTCTCCTAGGAATGGAACCAAATCATAGAGCGAATCATTCGATTCTTTAATCTCGATGATAAGCTCATCAGGTTTCAGCTCTAACTCTTCGGAGCCGATAAACTCTGCAATTTCTGGCACAAAGTGATTGGCTGCTGCTAACAGGTTTTGAAAATTACCCTTTCCCTCCGCTAAATCGCTCACTACAATGGTCAGTTCGAATCCACTTGTTTTGAAAGCAACTAAACTGACTAGAACGTAAAGTGTATGCCATTGTAGTCAGGACAATAACTACCGACTCGTGTAGCTCATGTTCCTTTGAGTCTCGGAGGCGGACATCTAGTTCTCCGCCTCTGACAGCGGCTCCGTCGCCCCAAAGTACAAAACGGCCCCGCTCCTGTTGCCATTCTTGCCTGAGTTGCTTCGAAACCGACGGCGATAACGGACCAGCCTGGGATAATGCACTTTCAAAAGCCTCGAGGCAAAAGTCGTGTAGCTTCTCTATCAAACAATCGGAATCTGATTTGGAATTCATGTGCGTGGATTAGCTTGATGCCGACGTCGATGCGTGAGCTCCTTGCGGTAGATATACCGCTGTATGGCCTGCATATTCGTGTAACCAATAAGTTGCTGCCTGGTGCGGGGTTGTGCATTCATCATCACCGGAGGCTGCAACGTACATCTAAACCTGTCCTCGGAATTGAGTATCGCATCAATTTCACCCCGAAGTTTAGAGAACGACGTCGGCCCAAAACAATCCCCTCCTACTACCCACCGCGTTTCCTCCATCTGAAGCTCCACACATTTCTTACTCGTAAGTGCGAATTGTGCTTGGGAGGCCATCGTCTGGCTGCTTCTTGCTGCAGTCTTAATGTTCCAGGTCCTTCAGGGCAGCAATTCTAGAGAGTGAAGTTAAACAACAACGACCAGAACTGGGCACCACTAGCGATGGCCACAGCCGCAGGATTAGTACTTGGAGCAGTTGCACTGCTGCCCATAGCATTTGAAGGCTATCAGAAGTGCACCAACCTGTTCAACTGCGTCCGAACCTTCTCGAGTACCTTTAGGAAATCGAGTGAGCTGCTTGCTCTTCAGCGGAGACTGTTCCATCGAGAGTGCCGGTTGCTTCTTCGTGCTGTGGTCAGTGATGATATCGCCGTTGAAATGATTAGCAATAAGGACCATCCTACTTGGAAGTCGCCATCGTTCAAGGCCCATTGGGATCAGCACTTGGGTTCGGATTTCGATATACCTATCAAACACGTCCAGGAATCTCTCGATGCTATAGAACGCCTGCTGGCAAGGATTGGTGATGAAGAAGCTTGTCCAGGAAATAGCTCGGTATGGTACTATCTACGGTATGTCTTGGTGTCATTACTTATGCGCTGAATTTTGTATAGCATACTCCGCCGGTTTGCTCGCCAAGAAAGTATAGAGGACGTTCAACAATCCGAAAAATTAAATGGGCGATGACTGGGAAAGAAGATTTTCAGCGATTGATCGATCTGCTCCGACAACATAACGTGGATTTGCTGCATTCCCGCGAGCAGCGAAGTAAACTTGCGAAACCGCAGCAACAGAAAGTGTCGCAATTACTCAAGCCGCAAAAACAAGTCATCTCCCCCAGCAGCAATTTTCGGAATGTGCGGGAGATTTCGAAGGTTCTGTACGAGGGTTTGTCTGCTACCAATATCTGCTCTTGCCATGTTGTCAATCTGCAACTCGATGGGCACTCTCAACGGTCCGGTGGTACTGATGGGCAGGGAAAATTGGTTCAATCCTCTTGCTTTGAGAATAGTTTTCGTTTCCTGATCACAAAGTCTCTTCAACCCTCCGAAATCCATCAGGGACAATGTAAGGTTGAGTGCACGCAGCTCACAGTACGTTCCGAACTCCAACTTGCGCAAGCATGCAAACTCCCAAAGGATAGCGAAGATCAAAAAGCGTCTATTTCGAAGGGAAAGAGTGGTGTTCGCTTCGCAATCGACGAGCCCGACACAAAACTTCATCAGAAACGGGAGCCTCCAGACAACCCGGCATTCATATTTCAGCATGAGATGCGAGCAATCAATAGTCTCTGCTCACTTTTGGCACAGCCAAATCCCCTCTGCCAGCGCCCGATGGAATGCCTAGGCATCATCAAAAGCGTCGAAGCCTTCATGTCTGCCGCCACATACCGCCATCTGGTATACTCTGGCTCAAACGCTACGCCCACATCGTTCCAGACCTCCCTAGAAGATATTTTGCCAAAGCGACAACTATTTCCACACGAAGAGCGTCTTCGGCTAGCCATGACGTTGTCATACGCCTTACTCAACTTCGGCTCCTACGAAACCTCCTGGTTCCGTGACCACTGGAGAAGCAAGGACGTGAAGTTTTTCCTCACGCAGACGACGGCAGATCCCGACGTCACCTTGAGTCCATATATCACCCCTTCGTTTCTCTCTCAGAAGGCGATCGTACAACATTCCAATGGTAAGGCCGCAATGGCGGTAGGTTTGGCGCGGAACGAGAAGCTTTTCTCCCTTGCGTTGATCCTCACAGAGATCGGACTTGGAGGCAAATTATTTGATATCGACGATCCGACGGGTTCTGTGCGTGGACCTACTGATGACCCGTTTGTAGAGTACCTCAAAGCAAAGAACATCGTCGAATCCCGCATCCTAGGGAGGGAAATGGGATTGGCGTATGCCAAGATCGTGAAACAGTGTTTCTTTTGTGATTTCGGGGTTATTGGAGAGGCAGACTTTTCAGAGGAGAAGCTGCAGGCGGCGTTTTATGATCACGTTGTTTGTGAGCTGGAGAGGTGCTTGCAGAAATTTAGGGGGGTTATGTAGATTAAATGTCATGTGAGGTGGCTTTGTGTTTCTTCTGGCCCAGGATAAATGGAGTTCGAGGGACATTCTTGGTCTGCATTAAAATTGGAGTTTGTTTACGGTACCTCAGAGCGATCTAATGTATGAATCCACTACAAAGCTGGTATGGCTTTTTGGAAGAGTCGGCGAGATCGACAAATTTACTCAAGTTATTGCTTCTGACTCCGTTCCTACCTCCGGACGCGGCCCTGAGACTTTGAGCGAGCCTATGATGCTGTTGAAACAGGTCAATCTTCTTTGGACCCTGTCATTGGTTAAATGACTTTGATTAGATTATATCTTATCACGTTACCATCGAATTGTACTCTAAGTCACTGGGGTACAAGATTTGCCTAAATTACAACTACTGAAACACAATTTTGAGCACACTAAAATTACTGTTTAGATTGTAGTTTATAAACTACTTACATCACCAATTGCAAAACACACTCATAACATCATCAACCATATTTCAAACAGTACTGCTTTAGGATTGGGGGGTCCAACAAAAAGGATCGTGATCGCAAATCCCCCGACTCGTTCTCAGCTTCACTCAAAGTTTACCCCGGCGGCATCCGTAATATCCTCCAAAGCGTACTCATATTTCTCTATCTCAACCTCCTCATCCTCGCAATCTGCTGGACCATCATGATAACCAAGCGGCATCATGCCTGTCGGGTAATCACCTAGCGCGTACATTTTGCGAAATATCACCCTCTTTCTTTTGACCTTCCGATATTCGGCCGCAAAGACAACTTCTCCACTCCGAGTTCCGTGGCGTGAAGTTTGGTACTGAGTTTCATGACTCGCTTCGACGCCAACCCTGATATTTCCGGCGAGTCCCGCAACTTTTGAAATTGGAACACTCGCGTGCGCATCCATGCTGGTGAGGGATCCCGTACCCGCAGTAATGATCGCGTCTACCGCAGATATAAAGCTGACTAACATGTAGACGTCACCGCTGGTCCGTTGGATCCATGTTTCGGCAAGGTCTTGCTTGATGACTTTCACCAAGAGCTCGGATTGATTTTTTGTTCCGTACGTTTTGAGCTCGTTTGTCTCGAGTGTGAGGTCCTTGTCGTGCTCGCCCTTTCCCCCAATACCAAACAACTTTTTCAGGTCGAAGTGGACGGTTGTTTTGTTCTGTGACGTGTGGATGAGTCTGGATGCCGATAGTGGGACCGGGGTGAGGAGATGACCGTTTGCGACGGTACAGCCGTTTTCGGGGAAGATACTGTCCGATGGTCGATGAACGTCTACCACTAGACCTCCCAGATATCGCAGCGCATCTTTGATATGGAGTTCTTTTTTCAGGATGAAGTAGGACATTGCAGATAGTTATATCGAACTATTTGAGCAAGGCAAGAGAGACGGCTGTAGAAGCAGCTTTATAACATTAACAAGTACACAAGGAAGTCGTCTTTCAGCCGCTGCTGTGCACATTTGTGCATACTACGCCAAAGGCGATGCAACGGCTATGTAGGTGATGCATGGATGCCTTAACCTCTCCTTGCTGTATCCAATCATGGTTACACACTTGTCCAAAAAGCTGTACTCTATATACTACGGCATACGTAGGTAGTTGGGCTGAATCCTATGTTGGCTGGTTCGAGGGAGGAATGACTTGTTTCTAGTCTTGGTAGGATTAATTTTGGCTAAGCGCGAACAAAAAAAGCCGTTAGACAGACCATAGACGGTTTCGCAACGACGATTGACACGATAAAATGTAGTTTGTACCGGTAAGACAGCTTTATTTACTTGGGGATTTTAATTTCATGTATGATAATGTACGTGACTACCTCAGCTCATGAAATCTACAGTTTCGCCCGGCCGCAGATCCCCGACGTTGTCCCCAACAGTATTCGCATCTTATCTATACTCGACCAGCACCAACATTTCCACATTCGGCGCAAATTATGGATCCCTCGAGGTTTTTAGATTTCTTCCTCCCGCAAAAATGATGATCTATCGAGATAGTGCTCTCTATGGTAGCTGATTCCATATAACTTTCCGCTTCAACACAATGAGTTCGTTGTTCGACTGGCACTGTCTCTGAAACGGATATTAGTCGAATAGGTCCGGAAGTCTCCACAGGTGGTGAGGCCGATGTACTAGCTACTGACTGAACCGGGTTGAATTCGTCATCATTGTTGCTGGCTTCTCCGTCAGTGGGTCGTGCAACCTGCTCCTCCTCATGTCTCATTCCTTCGCCTTCTAGACGGACCACCGAATGCTGGGGCGGAGTCCACCAGGGAGGCGCTCCGTAGTCCGTATCCAGTACTACGTCCATATCAAGCTCCTCGTTGATCCAACTCTTGATATCGTGAAACGATTCCAGGAATACAGGGCGAGGGTTTTGTTCAAGATCGTGGATGTTTTCTGCGACTATAGGACGAATGCCGCTGTAAACCATGCCGACCACTCCCCCATACTCGTCAAATGCTAGAGCTCCACTATCTCCTGGCTGTGCAAAGTCGATATCCCTGACAGGATACACCGCGAGATCAGCACAAACAAGGGGTCCATCTTTCGATATCACACCCGATATCACAGGAACAGTGGAGAGTTTTCCATCAGTAAAGCCAGTCGAACGCCCCATCTTCACCACCGACATTTTGTCCTTCGCCGGTTCTGGCGTTTCACAGAGCGTATGATGCCGACCAGGGAACCCCAACCACGTAGGCCAACGGGCGGCATTGCTGCCAGGTACAATCCCGTCAGCTTCCATTAAGGCCCAGTCCTGTCCTTTCCACTTTCCATCTAAGAGATAGTCAGATAGCTCCAAGAAGGAGAGGGCGAAAACTTTACCAACATTTACCCAACGTACTACCTTGGCTTTTGCCTCAACCTTACCAATTCTCAACACGTTTAATAATTTCTCTTGACTTTCAATTCTGCGGACCTGTTCAATCTGTTTCTCCTGCCATTTGAAGAAAATTGAGGCTTGCTTCAACTCATGCAGTTGATCTTTAAGTAGTAGATCCTCAAGCATGTTGTGAGTATCGTGGGGACCTCGCCGGCGGTGCTCCAGTTGCTGGAGGTTTTCTGCAATCCTCTCCAGCCACTGGCTCTTGATAGCTTCAATTTGTCCACAGACTTTTCCTACAGTCTCACTATCCATCGAGTAGACACTATCCGAAGACTTGAGAACATGTCCGCATGTGAGAGCGTACTTCTTCCCTGTTTTCCTGTCGATGAGCAAGCCGCCGATGGTGCCGAAATACCGTCTCCCCTTGATTCCTGCTCCCAGGTGGAGCTGGCTAAGAAAAAAGTGCCCGGCTGGCTTTTCAGAACCCCAAGGCTCGGTTGCTGCCATACTCCCTCGCACTCCGTGCCGTATCTCTACTTCAATACCAAAAGGCTCGCAACACTCCTCAAGACGTGATACGAGATCTTCTTCGGTAGCAATTGGGGGAGGATATTGATAACTTGGTTCGTCATATGTCGAAGCAGGTGGAATCCAAACAAACAGGACAATATTATCCAAATCCTCTCCATAACGCTCACATAGCATCATTGTGAAGGAATACAAGTGGAATCCGAGTTTCAGGAAAACACTTTGTACAACAGGCGAGAGTGTTTCGTGATGCTGGATCGCCTCGTGGCCCTGAAGAATGGGCTTAGCTGCACGCTTTCTGACCGACGGCTGAAGACTTGGAGCCGGATTGGGAACCGAAAGCGGTGTCCATGGTACCGGTGCCGGTCCTATGTTCCGTACTTCATCCCTTACATTTCTATCACCTCTGAAGGAACTGAAATGCTGTTTAGTTGATCTCTTTCTTTGTTCCTCTGCCTTCGGCTCTCCTTGTAGCTTGCTTCGGTCAAACCGACTTAAAGCTCCGAAGGACCGTTCAGGAGTTCTCTTTTCTGGTTTCTCTGCCTTGGGCTCTCCTTCTAGCTTGCTTCGGTCAAACCGACTTAAAGCTCCGAAGGACTGTTCGGGAGTTCTCTTTTCTGGTTTCTCTGCCTTGGGCTCTCCTTCTAGCATGCTTCGGTCAAACCGACTTAAAGCTCCGAAGGACCGTTCAGGAGTTCTCTTTTCTGGTTTCTCTGCCTTGGGCTCTCCTTCTAGCTTGCTTCGGTCAAACCGACT
>Ga0307515_10001789_pt1 | contig 47898 bp, 45 predicted proteins | sample 17_EM_MG_FD_194513 | JGI IMG/M metagenome (GOLD analysis project Ga0307515, IMG submission 194513) | Populus trichocarpa ectomycorrhiza microbial communities from riparian zone in the Pacific Northwest, United States - 17_EM | ecosystem: Host-associated > Plants > Roots > Unclassified | place... | reverse complement strand
TAAGTCATCCCTCTCTATCTCTCCATGCCATAATCGTGAGTTAACACCGAGTACAGCATACACCAAGTACAGCATCAGCCCAAGATCGACGGTCTCCCGCTCCCAGCCAGATTTCGAGTTGACCCCTCAATGTAGCTTCAGCTTCCGGCGTACCTCCCTACCGATCGACCACCACCAGCCAGTTCTCCATAAGAGCTTCACAGGTAAAGTCACCTTGTCACATTCCCACGGTTGCGAGTTAACTAACTGATGAATTGAGTCCCGGCGTGCCGTCCATCGACCGCCTCCAAGTACTCGTCCAATCTCGCTCGATCACGGCCTCCAAGTGTATCTGCAAACTCGCTCGATCACGGCCTCCAAGTGCATATCCAAACTCGCTCGATAACGGCCTCCAAGTGCATCTCCAAACTCGCTCGATCACGGCCATCAAGTGTATCTCCAGACTCGCTCGATTACGGCCTGCAAGTTCGCACCATCATGGCCTCCAAGTGCATATATCCAAACTCGCTCGATCACGGCCTCCAAGTGTATCTTCAAACTCGCTCGATTATCGCCTCCAGGTGCATCTCCAAAGTCGCTCGATCACAGCCTCGGAGTATATCTCTGAGTTCACTAGATCGTCATTTTCAGACGCACCTCGAATTGCTCCCAAGCACCACCTGCAGCCAGTCCAGATATAGCGTGTGTAGATGGGTAGCTATATAGATACATAGCTACATAGATGAGAATACAAACTGAATACATGACTGTGATTCGAGGTGCTCCCTGACATGTTGCCGGCGCTCCCAGGTTTGTCGCCGGCGCTCCCAGGTGCTCCCAGGCTTGTCGTCGATCGCCAGGCGTTGTGTAAACGGCTTCAGCATAGCTGCAGCCCCTGTGAAGAGTGTAACACACGTGTCGTTCTGATGATGCGTATACGTCTCCGCAAAGTAAAGGAGGTATGTATGCAACGCGACCCATCGCCTGGGCGACGTGTAGCGTGTAATTCTCCGTCAGAGTGTACGAGGTACCGTCAGAGCCGTCAGAGCCGTCCGGAACACCCGGGTGTTTCAGACGGAAATTAGGGTCGTTGCTGATGAATCAATAATTTTACCAGCACTTATGCTAGTTGGTTTTAACACGGGGGATGTTCTAGGATATATTGTGCCACTGCCATGGGTTTCTGATACCAGAATGCAGTAGCTTTTACTTCAACATTAACAGAACTCTGCTCCCTTCTGTGTGCAAGTACAGCCATTTCTTCCATATCTGCAATGAGTTGATACAACTGAACAGGGTTTTTGCAATTGGTGTCAGGTACAATCAATCTTGATATGAGAATGTTGAGTTTCATTTTACATAGGTTGCTATTCACAATAGTATGACAAAGTTGCCATTGTTGGGGTGTAGCAAACAGAGCGTGGGGGTCCCAGTCATCATCCTCAAAAGTGTAACAGTAGCATGTGACCCAAGGCCGGGTAACGGCCATTCTATATAGTCTGCTCGCCACCAGACTTAGTTCTCCTGCGATAATCTTACCTAGACACATCTACGTCTAATATCACTCTCATCCACTTTTGCAACCATATTCGAATAAATCCCATACGTATTCCTATGAGTTGAAACGCAGGCATATCTGCCCTGATACTATTATTGCTTGTTCAGTACATCGATACCTTTCGCTCATGGAATTAAGAGTTGACTAGTTTTACCCCTTTTCGGCCGCGACTAGTGTTAGGAACGGGTCCGGGTAACCCACCAGCTGTCCAGATTTGGACACCTGAAACGGGTCAGTTCTGTTCCAGACCCGTCCAAAAACCAGACCCGCTGACTCTTGGCATGACGAACCCTGATCCGTACCCGTCAACCCGTGGGTTTCGACGGATTTGGCTAGACCTGTCGGGCCCAATCCCCGGTTTTGCGTTTCGGGTTTCACATTTATGATCACATTCAGATATGCTAATGTTGATTGTAAAATAGTGCCATAGGTATGTTACAGTCGATTTAGAATGTATTGGCCACCATAATATTCAACACGTATAGTCATACACACCCTACCACATCCTGAAAATAAGCGTCAACCGAGCGTCAATGATTGTTGGTCGTGTGTCTTGGGTAATCTGGGGGTGCGAAGGGGCAATCATAGTCATGAACAAAGTATTGGCTGCCTTCGTTGCAAAAAAAGCAAACGAAACGATTCCTACTCCATCTTGAAAATGAGCATCAACAGAGCGTCAAAGATTTTGGTTGTTGCATCATCGGTAATATGAGTGGCGCTTGATCAAAAGTATCCATAAACAAGGATATGGCAGCCTTTATGGGCAGATCAATGCGGAATATTGCCGCCACATCTTCCGGGACAGTAACAACCCATATTATTTACACCACTACTACTAAGTATTTGTGAGCCTTTTGGCGTCCCAAAACAGTCAACACCTCGTATATAGACAATAATGGCCACATCGTGTTGTAATTAACCATAATGGAAGGCCAAAAATTGTTGACACTCCATTGACACTGATTTTCAAGATCGGGCAGGGAGCATTTCATATTCTCTTTTGCCTATAAAGGAAGCCAATACTTTGTTTATGACTATATGCAACCTCTCGCACTGCAGAGTACTCAAGATACATCTCCAAGAATCGTTGATGCTCTGCTGACGCTTATTTTCATCATGGGGCAGGGAGCTTTTCTCTGTCTGTTTTGCCTATAATGGAAGCCAATACTTCATTTATGACTTTTTGCAACCACTCACCCCGCAGATTACCTATGATACATGACCAAGAAATGTTGACGCTCCATTGACGCTCATTTTCATGATGGGGCAGGGAGCGTTTCACTGTCTGTTTTGCCTATAAAGGAAGCCAATACTTCATTTATGACTATTTGCAAGCTATCGCATCACAGAAAACCTAAGATACATGACCAAGAATGATTGACGCTCGGTTGACGCTCATTTTCATGATGGGGCAGGGAGCGTTTCACTGTCTCTTTTGCGTATAAAGGGAGCGAAAACTGCGTTTATGACTATTTGCAACCAATCGCCCATAAGATTATCCAAAACATATGACCAAGAATCGTTGACGCTCAGTAGACGCTCATTGTGCCATGGGTGTATCCACAATATCCAATCATTTGTTTCGGGTTAGTCCATCATTCACGTTGAGTTGGCAGCCTTTTAAGCGTTGTCAGTTACTTTCATCTTAATCGCTGCATTGTTGTTTGATAATACATATAAATATATCCTTTAAAATATACTTTACAGTATCCGCGAATTCAGGATAATAATAATCTTCAAAATGCCCTGTCATTCGATTAATGCTAATCATCACTGCCAGATTCGCTCAATAGGCTGATTTGGTCTTCAAAATGAATGATCGCTGCATTACCAAACAGCAGATAGTGTACTAACCAGTGGATGTTAATTCATCAGGCAGCATATCTGGATCAAAATCTGTATCGTGCTCGCTTTCCTGGGCAGATGCATCGAGCATAAAAGATTCAGCACATGGAAGAGAAGTATGCTAATACGTATAACTGGCGGCAAATTGATGATTTCGAGACATTGATCACCGGAAGTATTACCGGTTGAGGCAAGTGCTGTTCCGGGCCGAGGTGGCGTCGGTTCAGGAGTCGGCTCTGTGGTCGGCGCTGGATTCCGCTGTCTGCGTCGGTTTGGGGGAGGTGCGCCTGTTCTTTTGCGTCTGCAGCGCGTCTGCGGACTCTTTGAGGTATCATTTTGGCAAGGAAGGCATCCGGGCGTCTGGTTTTGACGAAGCATAGCCGGGTGTCTTGCTATTGCATCCTTCACCTTGTTATGCCAAGGAAACTCAACACTCCGCTTCTGCTCTTCTTGGACCTCGGCATGTGGTTTCTTGATCAAATATTGTGTTTCCTCCACTGCGGCGCGCGAAAACCCGCCATTGGCCATTTTGGCCATGTTCCAGGCCAGGTGCATGTTGGACTGTTCCAGCTGTACACGACCTCCTTGCCTTGGCATAGTTGTAGACATGTTCAATACCAACAAGAAATTAGTTGCTGCTGCAAACACTGAGATGCGGCTATTACCTTGACCATATACACTTCCGTAGCGTGATCTAAGGTGATCAAAGCCTGTTTCGTCCACTCGCGAAGATGTTTCTCTGGAAATTCGTCCGAGAAAATGCCAGAGCTTACAACATCATGATGTTCGACTTTGCGGACTGTGCAGACAAATGCCTTGGTCGACCCTGGATGCTGCCTGTTACTGGCAGCGATAAATTGGTCACATAGCTCTCGGTGTACACCAGCTATTTGGTATATGGTCAATTGACGGCCGTTGACCACGGTATGGAGATACTAACATCCAACTGCATGCTGCTTCTTATTTGTGCTGCTCCCAGTCTTACGGACAATTTTTCAATGTGCATCCTCGGTCATGTGTTGGTGACTGCATCCGCAGCCTCGCGGTGTAATAACTGGTGCCTGCGTTCTTGCTCTGTGCCGATAAGTGACCTATTCGAAAAGGCTCCTGCCAATTGGCCAGATTTAGATCCGCTTGGACCTGGCTGAGGTCGGTGTGAATCCATGATTTGCTGGTGTAGAATCGGAGAGGAAGATGATAACGAAACGATGTGGGAAGCCCTGAGTTTTATATAGTTAGCAGCGTATCAGACTGGAATATTAGGCTGCCAACATGATCGTTATACTCAAGATGAATCCTGCTGCATATAGCGGCAAGTTGCTGGGGTTTCCCACAGCCCCGAGATGTGCAATATGTCGGTCCGATGTTGTTTGTTTGGTACCACGGATAAATTACCCTGTACGGCCGCCGAAATCACATAATTGTTACCTATAAATAGGACATTCTTTGAGGGAAAGGATGTCTGCTGATGTTTGTCTCAAAATATCCCCGGGATATTAAATGAAACTGACACTAACATTCAAGTGATATTGTACGATTAGCCTAACTATTCCCGATTGATTGACGGTCAAAAGACTGGTTTTGCTTAGTGCAAGATGAGTAAACGTACTAACCTTGACATAAAAGATGCAGCTTGCCTCCAAATTGCCCATATCTTGCAATATCCAACATCTCGCTCAAAAAAGTCAACACAAACTACAATGGTCAATGCTCCGAAAAAGAACTTTTCGCCACTTGCTGCCGGCAGATATGGCAAATCGACAAAGCGTTCAACCCAACGATATCATCAAGTGAATGAAGGCAAGAGCGGCTTGGAGGCAGAAAGAATCCGAGCGCTGGGGGCATTGCGCAGCTTGAGATCCAAAAGAAGCTTGCAGCGCAGAAACGACACGAAACACACTTCTTAAGCAATGAAGAAACAGGAAAATGGATTGAGGATTATGTTGAGAGAGAGACCGCTGGGGCAGGAAAGCGAGTTGAAGACGCAGAGGCTGCGGTTCAGCAAGAGCAGGACGATATGGTGAATGCTGAAATCTTGGGATTGACGTCCAGAGAGCCCGAAAAGACTTTTGAGGAGATGATGGCTGCTATGGGAGACAGTCTGAGTGATATTGCAAGTTCCGAAGATCGGGAGGATGGTGAAGATGAGGATGAAGAGACAGAGCAGGGATAGCTGAGCAAAGATGATGAACCCAGCTGGGTGATGAGCACAATCTCCAAAACAGTACAGCAGCGCATGGAGAGCATTCGGGAGAAGCAGATGAAGCTTGATGCATTGATACAACCGGGATGGGAGGATGCAGCCGACTACTTCCGCAAATGAGATAAGAAGTACGGCATAGCTGAATTAAGGATTCCGGTCGTCGTTCAACCTCAAACAGATGATGACGTTTCGGCACCTTCACCAACAACATTTGGAGAGCTTATCAAGAGGCTTGAGATTGTCCCTGGAATATCGCAAATGCCGCAAGGGACTTATCGACCAGGAAGTAGTCATATTCAGCTAGGTTTGGTGAAACCGCAGTCGAAGACGAGCATATCCGGTCTTCAGCCCGCCGCATAGCCCGATACATCACCTTTGCTGAAAGCGCCACCTGTTGAGCCATTAAGCTTTTACCCCTGCATATAGCCTCCAGCTAATCACCAGATACATTTCGGATTTGGACGAAGACATGGTGACGGCTCCTGCGTCAGTCGAGGATTATGTAGGCAATCTGTGATTTTTGACGTCATCTGTTTGTGAAAAGGAATTTGTTTACCAATTTTGCTATGTGTCCGCTTTTTATTGATTTCAGTCACCAAATTGTGAGACGTGATAATTCGTCCATGCTAGTGCAAGGGTCAAATGCACCATGTGAATGTTCTGGAATCCAAATCAGCAGAAAAAACTGCTGACAAGTTTGATCTGCATTAGCAAATGACTGTTAAGCGACAAAGTAAAAGCTATATCAGTGACGAAATGAACTAACAAAATTTAAGTGGGTGATGTCATACGTGCCATAGAAAGAGCGGTCAGTGCTCAATACGAATCAGTCTGAACGACGACCGTCATGCCACATTCATCCATATATCCAACTGCATAACTCTCCGCACAGACCTCGTGCACATGGTTGAGACATTTGAAATTGTGTATGGTACGTCAGGGAAATCGAGGAGAAGGAGCTGGATAAGGAAAGGTGATGAAGTCGAGCCATACTTACCAAAAACTTGGGAAGTGTTCTATATGCTGTCAATTGCCGGCCGAAAGCGCGGGAGTGTGATAGGGCCACGTCGTCTCTCAATCAGATCGCGTGGATAGCAACTGCTCAGAATGTGTGAGGTAATAAAACTGCTGGATGCAAACGATAATACATACAAACACAATACTAGATGTTAATCATGTGTATATGAATGGTTGCGTACAATTATTGGGTGCACAAAGGCTGTTTCGATGTGATTAAAGTGAGCGTTAATAGAGTGTCAACGATTTACAGTCTTACGCATTTGGCATTCAATTGGAGGCATTGTCACATCCTTCCAAAGTGAACGTATTGGTCGGTGTGAAAGCATAACGGGCAAATGATATGCTCGTTGCCATATCCTAAAAATGAGTGTCGAACCAACGTCAATGGAGTGTCAACGATTTTGGGCATTGCATCATGGAAAATCCAGAGTGCTGCGCGATGACATTGAGCCATAATTGCACTGTCGGCCGCATTTCTAGGCAAAACTCGTGGTGACAAGATTGCTTCTATGGCCAAAAATGAGCGTCAACGGAGCGTCAACGACTTTTGGCCATGCATCATAGAAATTGCAAGGGCTGTGCGGCAACGTGAATCCAGAATTGCACTATCGGCCACCTTTGTAGGCAAAACGTGTTGCGACAACATTGCTTCTATGTCCTAAAGATGAGTGTCAATGGAGCGTGAACGATTGTTGGCTTTGGATGGTAGCAAATGCAAGGGCTGCACTGCGACATAAAGCTATAATCGAACTATCGGCCGCCTTTCTAGGCTAAAATGGTTGAGACAACATCGCTACTGTATCCTAAAAATGAGCGTCAATGGAGCGTCAACGATTTTCAGCTTTGTATCATAGCAAATGCAAGGGCTGCGCTGCGACATTAAGTCATAATCGAACTATCGGCCGCCTTTCCAGGCGAAAATGGTCGAGACAACATCGCTACTGTGTCCTAGAAATGAGCGTCAACAGAGCGTCAACGATTTTTGGCTTTGCATTATATCAAATGCAAGGGCTGCACTGCAACATTAAGCGATAATCGAACTATTGGCCGCCTTTCTAGGCAACAATGGTTGAGACAACATCGCTACTATGGCCTAAAATTGAGCGTCAACGGAGCATCAACTACTTTTGGCATTGCATGTTGGAAAATTCAAGGTCTGTGCTACGAGTTTGAGCCATAATCGAACTAGCACCTGCCTTTCTAGGCAAAAATGCTTTCAACATCTTCAAAATGCTCTCCAAATGAGCGCCAACAGAGTGTCAACGATTATAGGCAATGCATCTTGGAAAAGCAACGTGCGGTGCGACATAATTGATCAATAATCGAACTAGTGGCAGCCTTAGTAGTCAAAACAGCTTGCGACAAGATTGTAACGATGTCCCAAAATGAGCGACAACGGAATGTCAACAAATTTTGATATTGCATCCTGGATATTCTAACGGCAATAGAACGCAGAATACCCACAATCAGCTTATTGGCAGCCTGTAATGGCAAAAACGCTAGTGACGATATCGCATCCGCCTGCTACAATTGAGTACCAACAGAGCATCAACAATTTTTGTCAAGGCTCAGAACGCTATACAGCAATGTACTGCATTGTGCTGTTCTTAAATCAAGTTTTACCCGGTCAGTCTTTGCAATCTGTCCTTGTATACAACTTCACAAATATGCATGCAATGTCTTACAGATCCGATTTTTTTGCTTGTAGCGGTATTCAGTATTTAAGAACCCGCAGTCTGCTATAGTATAACATTACTTTCGGCAGTCTTTCGAGTCGGATTACACAGCATTTTAAATTTTACCACAAAGTCGGATTCACAATCATTGAACACCTCTTTGCTCGAGGTTATGATCTCTTCCAACAAAGAAAGTGTCATTATTCATGATATGAGCAACCTTATTTTTCCAAATCATCTTCGATGCGTGGTGAGCTTCAAAGAATGCAGGCTCGAAGCGGCTGATTGCCTGGAATAATTCTAGACATGCACTTTCGTGGCGATTCTATATACACTGTGGAATGGAGGAGAATGGCCGCCCTGGCATCATATGTATTGTGTGTCATCAAGTTCTTCGCCATCCATCAGAACATGGGACCAGCTCAATGGGGAAACACTTGCTGGCAAAAGCTCACATCGCAAAGTTAAAAGAATTGACAGAGTCAGAGGTTACTGGATTGACTAGTTCGACGGTCGATGAAACCGCTTTGGCCATCCTGAAGAGGCAAGGAAGTCGAAGAATCACACGAGTAAGTTCGCTGAGGCAAATCATATTTGACATCCAGGTAGTTCCATATTGACCAGAATGACAGACAAAATGTTCTAAACTGGCAGCTAAGGACTTTGAAACTTCCGAATTTCACCAAGACACATGGAATCGCTACCTGATGTTTGTGTGTGTTTCACCACACATTCCATGGAACACGATATCAAATGTTGAGCTATGACAGTCATATAAGGCATTACATGATGACCTAGTGCAACCGTCTGCTACGACCCTTAGTAACATTTGCCGGAGAGAATATGTACTCACTGTGGATGCAATTAAGAAGCAATTGCTGATGCGAAATAACGTTTGTTTAGCTTTGGACGGATGGACATCTACAAACAAATTGGCCATAACATCAGTCATTGCTTACTATACAGAGTGAAATTGGGCGTTGTGTGAAGTTCAACCAGCTTTCGATGAGGTTGTTCGCCTGGTCTGTTCCCGTTTCGAAAGTTAATTAAGGATGATAGGTCAAGGGCCAACATACTGGAGCAATGGTAGACGTACATTTGAAGGACGTGCTTGATCGTTTTGAGCTTACCGACGGTCGTTTGCTCGGGATTCCAACTGATGATTCTTCTTCAAACTACTCGCTGACACGCGAGGTGCAATCAACACTTGAGGCCTCTGGAATCGAGTAGCCGGCATTGAGGAACGACATACCATGCATGGCACACGTCATACAGCTTGCTTTATTTGCATTCATGAGCAGTCTCGGTGTAAAAGGCCGCACCAAGTCTTGGGAAGCCCATGAGCGTGATCAGCAATTTGGACAGAATGAAAGCAGAGACATTGGGAAGAGTCAAAGACTGCGAAAAGAGGACAATGCTAGAATCAACAAGGCGTCGGTCATGAAACCAGGTTTAGCAAAGATAATTGAGAAAGTACGTATTTCATAATATTTTGAAAGTCCTGAAGCTGACCTTCATCTAGCAGAGAATGCTTGCTGTATTGATTACGCTAACACCTGGTCGCCGAAACGAGTTCATTGACTGTCAAAAAGCCACAGTCCGGGTTGCAGTACTTCTGATTATGGATGTGAAGACACATTGGATCTCTACTTTGGAGTTACTCAAGCACGCCTACCGCTTACAGGAATTCACACGTGAGTGGCTTCAAAACCCAAAGTTCAGTGAATACCGGCCGCTATTCACAACCCAGGATGAATGGAATATTGTCAAGTATGTCATGGAAGTATTGAGGCCATTTCGATATTGGACTCTTTGGATGTCGGAGAGGCATACAGTCACATTGCATCACGTCATCACAGTGTACAATCACATGTTTGATCACATGGATGGCGTGATGCAAGCTTTGGCCAAGAAGAAGACTCAATGGAAGGAAGACTTAGTTTTCGCTGTGAAGTTAGCTTGACAGAAGCTTTCTAAATACTATGCCGAAGTCACTCGAATGACGGGCATACTTCTGATTTCCGCACACATCCTCAATCCTTTCAGGACGTTGAGATTGTGTAGAAAGTGGAACAAGGGAATGGATATTAATCCTGAGGACGTGACATGCTACACTACAAAATACCAACAGGCCTTTCTGAAGTACATGGAGAATGAATACTGCGCCAAACATCGACGTGTGCAGGTCAATAAATTTGAAACCGTACAGAGCAGCAATCTCATCCCCTCTGCAACGGCTTCCGAGTCCTATCAATCATCCTTTCATCGATATGATTCGTCCAGCAATGATGAGGTATACTTAACGCCTAACTATGTGGCTGAGACAACACCCGGACGTAGCGATTGCGCAGCCTGCTTATTGACTGCCGCCAGGCTCTATTTGAATTCGCCGCCTGAAGCACCAAAGAACTGGGGACAAATTAATCCAAATCTCAATGATTATCACTCCGACCCAATGGAGATTAGCAGTACATTTTGGATACCGGACACAACCGATTGGTGGGGACAACAGGAGGAAACGCACTAAATGTACGCCGATCTCCAATGTGGCGCGCGACATATTCTCTATCATACCTCATGGTGTCCGAGTCGAGACCAGTTTTTCCCTTGGCCGAGATGTTATTGGCTGGAGGCAGTCAAAAACCACAGGCGAATAGTAGTATGATGTGAGCGCCGCGCCAAATGTACCCGGATTGGTTTGGGCGACATGGAAGTCAATGAGCCAGGCTGAAAAGGTGTTAGTGACGGTCAATGCAGTTGAAACGCCGAGAAATAAAGGAGGGAAGAAAAAGTAGGACACAATGCGTCAATGGTTGACCAGCTTTATGTAGCTTGACCGAGAGTTTCAGTTAAAGATGAATTATAGGCGAATGGTAAGAAGTAGCTTGTGAATATCGGTTCATATATAGATGTATAGCAGGCACAATGAATCGTTTGGCATGATACATCATTTTTAGTCATGTGAGAGTGAACAGTGCAACATGATTACGCCGCTTGGCTTTGCCACAGGGCTGAGTCTCAATCAAGCAGAAAGACTGCTGATAAAGTCAAACCAGGCTGAAAACACTTAAGGATGGCAGCAGATGTTTAATGGACAATACATTGAAATGAGCGTCAACGAAGCATCAACGATTTGTTGTCATGTAACTACGGTATTTCACCAGTGACTTGGCCGTTGTTATGCATAACGGTCGTATTGGCCGCCTTTATTCGCAAAAGAGATAGCAACATGGGCACTGCCCCATTTCTAGCATGAGCGTCAACGGAGCGTCAACAATTTCTGGTCTTGTAAGTCCGGTCATTCACCAGTGACTTTGTCGTTGTTATGCATAACGGACGTATTGGCCTCTTGTATTGGGAAAAGGGATAGCAACACGCTCACTGCCCCATTCTTAGCATGAGGGTCAATGGAACGTCAAAGATTGTTTGCTTTGCATCTTGAGTAAGTTATGTTCGGATTGGTGTCAGACATCCATTTATGAGGTATTGGCAGCCTTCACTGGCAAAAACAACAGTGACATGCTCCCTGTCGCATCCTGAAAATGAGCGTCAACGGAGCATCACCAGTGTTAGGACTTGGATATTTCGTAATCAATGCATCGCGCAGAACTTCGCATGCATAACCGTATTATTGACCGCCTTGCTAGGCAAAAATACCATATATTGAAGGTGAAACACAAATACCAAATTAATCGATATTGCAAGCCGCTCAATAAGCAAAATCACATTGTTGGTTGCTGTAAATCCAATTTTGATAAGATATCAATAACAACTTGCAAATTTAAGAGCCATATATGAATCTATAGATGGACCCGCTGGGCGACCCGCTGACAACCCGCCAAATCCAGACGGGTTGGGAGTATACCATGGATCCGTACCTGAGTGAGCAGTTTGCCATTATTGACAACCGGGACCTCCAATTTGGCAGCGATTCGGTTTGGATGCGAACCCGGACCCGAAGTCACTGTCCGGAACTGTTGGTAACACTAGCCGCGACACCATGGAGTCAACCATTCAGAATACTGCTCTCCAAAGGAGATATCGAAGCATCATTGCTGTGACCCACGATGCGTTGACTGTTCCATCATTTGATTGACCCTGATGGCTGTGATGTAGAGATCAGGACCAAATGGCGCACAAGGCGCGTCACCGGCAATGAAGACGATTATTATCACAACTGCATGGCAGCACCCACTCCATGACAAACATCTCATACAATTGATCCAGATGAGTTCAAGATGACATCAATTACTTCCATTGGCTGTAATTGACCACCGGACACCGGAGACGTCACGACTACACCGATGAACGAGTCAATTCACGGCAGATACCTAGAGCGGTCCGACAGTGATTGGAACACAATGCGCCCCACTGAGATTCAAGATGAGTATCACGACTACAAGCATTGCTACAAGTCAGTTGAGCGCGATCACCAGCTCAAGCACCTCCAATGGATGGAGTGACGTTACTTTTGAAGGATGCCATAGCAAAATCCACAGGTGAAATCGAGAGAAGATTCACAAGTCAGCATAGTTACGACTACATCCCTTCTATTTGAGTGAAGTGCACTTATCCCAGTGTGCGTATACACCTACAGCTCTAGCCACCTTGACGAAACCTAGTTGCAGGAGCATTCTACGGCTAACCTATGGCTACTCATTCCTCCGCAGGAGGATCTGGCACAAGCGAAGTGCACATCCAGAGAACACACCCTACGATTGATTGACTTTGAGGATGAGAAGCTGTCCTTTGGACGAAGCAAACTTATAGCGGTGATACATTGCGCAGGATGAAGTGGATTTACGGTGAAACACCGACTGAATGCTGCCGACCATCTAGGATGACTTCAATCACTACAATGAGTATGATCATCTCAGAGCACAAGTATTATGGACAATTGAAGTTCACCTAGCATATGAAAAATCTTCAACTGTAATTACGTTAACGACAAAGCCGGCAATCGACAAAATCCAACACTAATAGCGACTCTGTACGAAAATGTTAAGTCAGTATATATACAGCAGTGAAACAGCAGGCTCGGCAAATATAGTTCACAAAGTACAATACCGGACAGAAGAGGCGTGATGCAATACATACAGGTTATTGTTGACTGCGGCACAACCAACATCTTTATGACACTGAGGCTTCTTAAGTGAGTGGGTAAATCACATCAAGCTGCACTCATTATGACCCTCGCCATGACCGGAAGTGTGATGCAACATTCAAATGACCGCAGGAAGTCGCGGATCACAGTCCAGTACTTGCACTATCTCGCACTGGGAGCCAGATCAGACGTGCTAGTCTTGGCAATGCGGGCATACGATTTAGTACTTGACTTACCATGGTGTCCGAAAGAAATGCCTGACAACAACTGGGCTTGATTGACTCCCTGCGATCACCGAGTGCGAGAGGAGAGGAAGAATGACACTGATGACTATGACAGTGGAATCGAAGGTCTCACAAGCGGATAATAACCATAATGTCAAACACCAGCATCTGGGGTGCAGTCAGGGTATACAGACACTCGGAGTAACGGCATTTGACGAGCTACTAGCTAGCGTTGATGTCGTTGTAGCATTTGCCCCATAGAGTGGGGAATGAATAGTGCTCTGGGGAGTGACTTTGGAAGACATCACCTTGGATTCACCAGGTGATTCAGACCCAAAGGCTGGACGCGACGAGCAGAGAGCAGCGGCAGTAGTTGCCGCAGAAGAGCCCCTCCGAGAAGACGCTTCAATGACTGCTGCAGTCTTTCCGTGACCCGAAGGGAGTGACTTGACAGCGGGGCTTGCCTCCTGTGTGGGCGAACCGTTAATGACAAGGCCTCCTGGAAATTCCCTTCCACCGGTTCCATCCTTTTATGATTTTTTGGCCCACATAGATGGAGCAGTTTGGAGATAGTCCTCACAGACGAATGACAATTCAGAGTAAAGAGCATACTTTGGAATGCCGAAGACTTATGAAGCAATGGGAATCCCGGGCACGATATCCCGGCAAGAAGCTTTCATTGAGACTCCGGGAATTGGACTGAGAAGTGCCAATATGCCCATCCCGGTGATGCTCGGAGATGCACGACAATCAATCTTCGAATTTGGCGAGATACACGAATTATATGTACTGACAGGCTTTCCATACCGAGTACAATCCCGAATACTATTCAAGAGACCAAATCAAGTGGCGAATACAATGCAGACTAACATGCCGTGCATAATGCCAATTGAATTGCCAATTACAATACCGAATAAAATCCCATAGTTGTTTCAAAGTTACATTACCGAGAATACTCCCCACTGGATCCAACCTCAGACTCGGCATTCCCGAACTACACAACTATGCTGACAATTGACGAGTACAAATCAACTTCAAAATCAACCCTGAATCAAGTACTTCCAATCGATGTTCCCTACGAAGCTATATGAGACTTGTCACCGGCAGAGAAACGACTTTTAAAAGAAGGGGATGACCACAGCGGAATCTCAAACCACCCCTACTGCAAACAATTACCGTCCCGGAAATGCAGGAATGATACACCGTAGGATGCATTCACCAATTTGGAATGGTAGCAGTGGTAAGTGTACCTGGACATGAATCAACAAGTGGACTCTGGGAATGACAATAAGTCAACCGAGTCAAGTGATGGTAAGGACACCTACTGATGGATCGACTAGCGGACTCAGAGAATGACGATAAGCTCACAGAGTCAAATGATGGCACACACACCTCCAGATGAATCGACCAGCACACCTGGAGGAGAGCCAGCGAGTGCACCGTGTGATCCACGATGATAAGTTCACCTAGCATATGACGAACGTCCAGTAGACTCACAAATGCACCAGACAAATGACAAGTCGAACAAGCATGATGGATGCCGAATGACTGCAATACAACAACCGAAGCAGTGCCAAATGAGTTACCAACTGACTGCGATATGGCTTCCGAATTGGGCCTAGAAGCAATCAAAAATGACCACCGAGTGTACTGAATAGTCTAACGAATGACACTACAAGAGACACTGGAGACAACTAACAAGAGATGATCACCGAGATCTCACAGTGACGGATACTACTGCGGAAGGACTTCACATGGAAATCTAATAAGAGGATTTTGCGGAGCGCTTCCGAACCAAGACACTGACCAAGACGCTTAGGGAAGGGCCATCAGTAAAAAATATTTCCGTCCGGGCAGAATCGCTCAGTCAGAGTGGACTCGCTCCGTCAGAGCCGTCAGAGACACCCAGTTGGCGGAATACTCCATGCCCGGGGTCAATTCCACGCATCGCGTTACATATCGCCCTCTGATCACTGTTTCACTGTTTCTTCTCGTGCTGTAGGTCTCCGATTTCAAACAATCACTCTCGCGTTGTGGCCAACTGTGACCATACGTCAGAATGGGTTCATTCGGTACGCGCTTGCATCAGGATTGCAATACGATGAGTGACGCTGCGAAAATCTCTCCTCGCGTTCCTTCTACCTGTCCGCAAAATGCAATTCTACTGTTACTAATTATACGGGATTGCAAGGGGATGGGTGACACTGGGAATATCTCTCCTTGCGTTCCTTCTACCTGCGCGCAAAATGCAATTGTCTCTTTACTAATTATGCACATCATTCCACGTCGCCAGATCGATGTGGCTATTGACAATCCATCGTTCTTTCCGTTCGTCTCCTGTCTTACTACTAGTAGCTATCTCTGGAATGACATGTGCGCAGCTAACAATATTTCCCACGTTCAAAACTTGCAAACCAATGGCTGGCGGTGGTTTTCTCACTTGTACAAATTTCGAGATGGGATCCAAGTTACCCGACTGTTCAGGTATTGTGGTGATCGCCAGGGCTAACCAGTACTCAACGAAAGCTCCATCCTCGTTTAGGAGTTTGATTTTGAATAGTACATGCTGTTCCCACGGAAGACGCAAATTCAGCGCACCATAACACCTCCCCGTGTGTTGCTTTACCCATCCCCAGTTGTTCCGTCAATCCCCTCCACGCTAGCTGTCGCTTCCTGTGCATCGACACATCTGAGACATGTGTTCACCATCTAAACCCTCAACTTGAACCTTAACACCATGGTAAATACAGAAGTCAATTGCGTGCAGTTGTTTATCCGATATATACGTCTTGTTGCGACTCATATGCTTGATAAACTCCTACGTGCCTCTGTATATGTAATGTTAGCAACGGTTCCGGGTGACCCGGCTGCGGTCCGGGTTTGGAACCGGACCATATGGTCCAGTCCGGGTTGTTACCCGGAAAACAATGGTAACCAGCGGGTTCGGGGACGGGTTCGTACCGGACTGTGATTCCATTTTACTGTTACTACAATTTTCGCTCCAATGCAGTTTTGGAGTTCTGATCGTATCATGACATAATCAGTATGTAGATGGTGCAGTACTAGTCACTCTATCACCTGCCGCATTCAGATTTGTGATCTGACTGATATTCATTGAGTGGCTATGAAACAAAGGCTGAACTCGAGCGAAATTGGCGGGTTTTCGATTGCGACTCAATGAATACTTGTCGGATCGCAAATCTGAAAGCGTGAGGTAAAAGAGCGACTAAAACTGCACAATCTACGTATTGGTCATGTTGTGATAGGATCAGAACTCAAATACTGAATTGAAGCAAGAAATGTTAACTATTGAGGAGCGGGTTTTGGGTGGTAAACCGTTGCAATGGTACGGTTCCGGGTTGGAACCGGACCCGGAACCAACCCAGGAATTTGGACCCCTTGTCAACACTATGCATATTGCCACGCAGTGAGTTGCATCTTGTATATTGTCGAGTAATGCTCCGAAGTCCTTGATTATAGCGTCAGGATGCCTTCCATCACGGCTGTTATGGGGCACCATGAATTTGGGCTTCGCATATGACCGAGAGCCCAGGGCGGCAGCCAGCTCAGCACCAGAAGGGAGGACGTTGCAGGCGGCAGCGCTGTTCTCCCGAGGCGGAGCGAAGGCTCGGAGATTGAACTCTCTGATTTCGAAGCAGAGAATGCGACGCTGAAAGGTGATTACCCGCGGCAGGTAGTTGAGATTGTGATTGGAGGTGTTCCAACCAGCCTTGAGGTTTGTTTTATGTGCTTGTTCATGTCTCTCGGCAGAATACTGTTGCAAGGCTCCATAGGGACGAATCTGTCCGAACCACTGAGACATCAAGTGGATCTTCGGAAAGTGGAAGTCGGCATCCAACTCCTTGGAAAAGTCCATCTCGTGGTTCATATAATCCCGCCATGTGTTGATTTCGCGCCGTGTTGTGGATGGTGTCCCCGTTTCAGCATTCGTTGCTTCATCTACCTTTTGGTTTTTCACGAGTTCCGTTCCCAGGGCATTGGCTTTGGCCTTCGCATTATTGCTGGCTCGCCGGAGTATGAAAACATCTTTGAAGGTGTGAAAACAATGCAAGGCGTCCTCCATGTAGCTCAAAGTTGCATCATCATGAGATGTATATCACGCATACATAGAGAATTCTAACAATGCCCATGTGCACTCAATTGCGCGATTGAATATGCGGTGCTGAGCGGGGCCACCACCTCATAAAGACTGTGTTACAACTCCAAGCAGGTACCGGCTCATTTCTTTCATCTCCATCCCATTCCATTGTGAAACTTCCTCATATGGCTTATTTTTTGGTGCGAGGTCGTGTTAAGCAGGCACGGATATCCAGGTTGCATTTTACTTGTCAAGCCGTTCGTGCATCTTCATGACATGGAAAATCCACTGCTGGAGGTGGTCAAGCATGCCGATCTGCATTGTATGGAGAAGATCAGGCTTCGGGAAGATTCTCACGATACAGGGAACATGTCGAAACACGTTGAATCCGCGGTGGACACGGCGCGACGAGAGTTCGGCATCAGTCGCCTTGGTGTTGGCATCGCTGAGCGTTCTATCCAGGTTGCGATCCCGCCAGGGGTGTTGCTTGTCAGAAGGGACATAATCTCCAAGTTCATTTCTTGGACACTGGCACCAAAAACAGACAGGCCGCTCGAGATGATGTAGGTCGCTATACTCAGGGCAATCTTCAAGCCATGCTGCTAAAACCGGTTTGCAACGCCTGAAGTTGCCATCTGCACAGAGAATGTTGTAATACCCGCTCTCGGCGCTGGGATTGAGTTTCAGGGGGCTGGAGTACCCGCTGGAGTACTTCGTTCAGCACCTCACGGTTCGTTTGCCGCTGCTCATCCAGCTGGTTGTGAGCAATATTGCGGTTCTTGAGTGGAATCGGTAGGAGAGCGACCATTACAACGGTGTGTGCTGAGGGCATCTGGCGGATCTTCGAAGATAGATTGCGAATTGTCATATATACCGGCCACCATGTCGTGTCCCCAGGACGATTCGAGAGATGTATTCCGTCGGACATGAAGATCAAGGGAACCTGTGTATCCCCCAGTCTGAGCATTGCCATTACCTCGATTAGCACGGTATTATCCTCGAGTATCTCTGCTTTCCTGTATCTGCCACCACCAGTCCGCAGTTTGAATTTCAGTATAGAGGGGTTTCGGTGGCGTATCACTGATAAAGCAACGCTGAGGGGGGTACATGAGATGCTCGGTGTAGGCTGGCTGCCACATCAACCATCACATGCGTTTGATGATGTCTCGACTACAGTATTTGATATGCCATTGGTGGTTGTCATTCCATCTCATATCCTCGAGTGTGTGTTGTGCCCACTCCCCGAGATCCTGATCATCTGGCATGCTAGCCACGAGCTTGGGGACGCCATCCCGATTGTTGAAGCTTGGGAAACGTGGAGCGGTGTCTTCTTCCTTCAGCACGTTGTCATAGTACATCTTCATACCCTTCTTCTTGATCACACACTGGGTATATTTGTACTCTACACGCGTCGCAAACAGGAAATAGGGAATGTACTGTAAGTTCGTCTCAACGCAACCCTGAGCATCGTGTTCCCATGGCTCAGCAATGTAATTGCGCAGCGGTGCGCCGGCGCCGGGGTATGTTTCCGTCTGCGGCAGAGGAAGTGGCGGTGGTCGAGACACCGAGTCTGCGATGTTTTCAAAGTGTTCGAGGTAGGGAAACGCGTGGAAGTGTTCGACTGAATCTTTGTTACCGTTGAATTTACGACGCTGAGCCGGTTAAATGCGTCAGTGTGCACTGCGAACCGTTAGATTCTTTGCAACTTGAATGTGTTAGGGATGGTGTAATTTGATATGTTCAAGTCGCCAGTTGTCTGAGGTGAACTTTGTTTGGCATGAGAATTCGGGGCAACGGAATGGGGTCTTCTCTGGCATTGTCGCCGACATGGGTGGACTGGAGTATTTACTGTAGAGCGGGACGAAAGTTGGAGCTGGGCCCGCGCAGTCTGGTGTAGGTATAAGCTCACGATACTTGAGAGATGTATTGAGCCTCAACACCATCACGCCAGGAGTTGCAACAACACTGCATGCGCGATGTCCCATATTACTATGAATACACAAAAAATAAACCCTGAGCAATCCAAAAACCACGTGACGCGTGTAATAATCAACGCCTGAGATAAATAGATTAGAATAAAGGAAACAAACAAGCCCACAACCCTAACCGAGACGCACAAAACACCTCCACGCGTGCCTTAATCAGTGCCTGAGATGAATTGATTACAGCAAAGGAAACTCACAAGGCAAGAACCCGACTGTAACCCAAATGCAACGCGAGGACTGGTTCACTCCTCGCCTACCGAGCCATCCGGGCACGCCAAAGGGGGAGGGACATCCAGGATAGGACATTGGGGAGAGGGACAGGCGGGAGAGGGACAGGCGGGAGAGGGACATGCGGGAGAGGGACATGCGGGAGAGGGACATGCGGGAGAGGAACACCAGGGTGATTGTCGCCACCAGCCGATCCGCCGAGTAGCTGCTGCTCTACGTCGACATCAAGGTGTTCCCGGCTGCCTGAGCTTCTCGGAGTTTTGGCGCCGCTGGGCGAGGTGCTTGAGGCATCACAAGCCCCAACAGCTGCAGCCCACTGAGGGTATGAGTCTCCGGAGTTCGTGGTGGTGGGGGAGGATCCGGGGTTTGTGGCCGTGGAGCAGGCGCCGGAAGTTGTGGCCGTGTGGTATTCTTGCGCATCTCCTGGCATTGCTCCAACTCCTGGCCTTGCTCAGGTAGCACAGTTGGCTCATCGTCTACCATGGTATCAGCATCGTCAGCCGATGTATTGTCCAGCTCTCCCTGCCCAATCGTCCGAGGTTCTCTGCCGACATCCTCATCCTTATCCTCCTTCTCATCTTCCTTCTCTTCATCTTCCTCCTCTTTATCTTCCACCTCATCATCGTCACCATCCCTTTCCATATCCATATCACCGTCTGAATCAACGCCGTCCGGTGCATCCACATCATCCTCCTTGCACATATCCACATCTGGGTCAAGTGGTGAGTCATATTCTCTGTGCCACTTCTCGGTAGAGTGGGCATCATGATCTGAGGAAATTGGCAGAGCGGGTGGTGGTTCCGGCGCTGTATATACCCGCTATAGTTAACCCTCCGTGCCCGAGTCTGCCTCATACCATTCCTTCTCAAACTGCAAACCAACGGCATGTGAGATATCATCTCCCCCTGGGGTTTGTTTAACAACCACTTTCCCTGTACCGTGTCCCTTCCACTTCCCCTTCCCTTTCCCCTTCCCGTTCATTGTTCCCTTCCCTTTCCCGGTCGCTTTTTCACCGCCCTGCGTGTCTTCCTCACCCTCGCCATTGTCATTGTGATTGCCATCGCCAGGACAGCTCCTTCCACCGCTCCACGCTCCGGGATCCGCCCAGCTCTCATTATCATTATCCTCGTGGATTATCCCATCCCAATTCAGTGGTCTAACGCCCAGGAAGTCGCCAGCCTTGTACTGCCGGCAGCTTGCTGGATCTATCTTAGCCCTGAGATCATTGCTGCCGTACCATGAGAAATGCTCACCGGTGCGTTGAACCTTCCCCGAGCTGGTAGTCTGCGGATTGGAGCGATCGCCTTGAGCCCCAAACGCATGGGGGTTGTCCCACCTCCAATTCTTCATTTGGTCGCGGGTTTTGTCAAACATTTGCCCCATATAAAAGGGGAAGGCAGCCCACCACTCCCGAACAGGCGAACTCCTGCTCCTGCTGTGCCGCCGCATTAGCTGGAATTGTGAAAAGTGGCGAGTCGTGACTGGATCAAGAAATATTATGTCATAAAAGAGGTCCCATGCCCTCTCGTCCGTAACGCCGAAAACATTGTATATCCGTATGAGTCCAGGGATTGGTTCCGGGATGAATCTGTTTATACGGTCCCGATCCAACGAGAAGCGTCGATTTATAACCGACATCAGCATCTTTGCCCTATCCTTCTCCATTCCTCTGCAGCTGCCCTGTGATGCCGTCTGTGTGAGTTGACAACGAATCTACATCCAAAACGTTAGCATTCTGTTACAGTTGCATGTAGCGGAAGTATGGCCACAGGGAAAGTATAAAGTTGTGTAGGATATTGGGTATGTTTTGGAACGAGAGGCATTGTTTTGTGCAAGTCACGTGAGGTCGAGATCAGGATGCTGTCGGTGTGTATACTACGGGAGTAACTGAGAATGTAGGTGTAGGTGGGAAGAAGGGATATATATACTCGAGTTCTGGCGATTTCTTAGTTCAATTTGTGAGTTTTGTTGGTTAAGGAACACAAAACGGCCCAGCATTCATCTTGCAGAACCACCAGGCACCTCATGAACAACAAGCCTAGAGAGGAGATTTAGTACTTGCAGAGAGGACAGTTTATGAGGCCAGGCGTTGTGTTTGCATCACACCTCATTTTTACCGCTCAGACCTCGTGCATCGCGGAGGAAACTGAGTAGTACTCAGTGTGTCCCGACTGTGCAACCATCCAACAGGGCTACTAATGCCTCGCAGTGGACAAAGTACACGCAACTGATGTCATACGATAGAGAATACGTCATTGTTCACTTTGTGATGCTTTTAGCTCTGCCAAAGTGGGATTTCCACCGGGAAGCTGAAGATATACACAATCGATGGTTCGAAGTATTGTGCCAAGAACGAGTGCAATACGGTGATAATCGCGCCGAGATTGCATAAACACCCTTCAAGCGGTGCCAATGGACGTTCAGACGTCGCTGTAACAGTGAATATCAATGCTCAGTTTAATCCGGGTTGAATCTGATGGCAGCTAACCACAGAATTGAATGCTTCTGAAGGGATTTCGTCCCCGAGTATTGTCAGGGTATAGAGTCTAGTACGGACTACACTGCGCCTGCCTGTTTTGTCGAATCCGTCCATGGTTGCTCGAATAGGAGTCTACCTCGCGTGCCATCTCATATGCATGCAGAGAATAATATTCCTACCTTCCTAACGTCGAACATCTATATGGGAATATGACTTCCCAATGCACTCACCATCACACGACTCCAATTCGTACGAAATGATTGAAGTCTTGCTCATTGTCAGAATGAATAAAACTGTGGGCCTTCGGGGAATTCTCAACTGCTGCCTCCTAAGAGACATGTTTCTTCACCGGCTGGCGAGAGTGATTCCTCTCAAGGCAGGAGTTCCGTACGCTCTACAATCCAAAGTCAGAACTCCACCCCCTCATCTTTGCTGAACAATTCTCCCGTTGCAGATATTACTCAATGCGTGACTTCTACCCCGTCCGCTACACAGAGACGGTCAATAGTTACTCCAACCGCCATGCCAGGTACAAGCAGTCGTAACACACGAGGTCCCAGCGGAACCATACAGACAGACTCAACGCATCGCGTTGTATCCAGCCCAGCATCCGGCATTGTTAGCACTCCCACTCCTCTCAGCGACATTGAAAACCTTCCTACCCCTATCCCGAATCCAGAAGCCCACCAGATCATTATAAATCTACTGCCAACGCCAGCTACCGAAAAGAATCAGAGACAGAGCCAGTGGCAATCGCAACCGCAGGCAGTGTCCAGACCTCGATAAATCGTCTCCCGCAGTCGCAACATTCACCGATTTGGTCACACCAACAAGACGTGTCTTGTATATTCAACGTGCAGGCTCCTGGAGCTCCACATGTGGAACAGACGGCCGTTTATGAGTGCAAGCGACTTGGAGATGGTAAGTTATGCAACGCGACGCGTTGCGAAAACATTTGCTGAAACCCCATAGTAGCAGATAATAGAGACATACTGGAACACCGCTATGCAGCAAAACAACATTTGGTCCATAGCATTCGAGGCACACACAAAGGGGATCTGGAAAGAGGTATGCTTAATCAACGGCCCATGGTGATGATTACATGCTCAAACCGGTACTAGGTTCGTGTACAAGTCCATAAGGTTATATCTCATTTAATTCACTCAGTAAGGGACAACATTGCCGAACTTTATGATCTGCACCTCGTTGATTCCGCCGCAGAGCGTTTGGAATTCATTGATTTCCTTCTGGCAGACAATGAGTATCTTTTTCCGGTAGAAGAGCGTGTGGAAGGTGGTGTACGCGGCCCCAACCCAACGCAGAGAGAGTTGAAAGCTGATAACGAATTCCTAGCGTCCACTATATTTCCTGGCAGAAGCGATCCCGGGGTTTTTCTACATCAAACTTTATCTTTGGGCGAATAACCAAGGTAAGTATGCTGATGGATTTCATAATTCCATGTTTAACGGCAAGGACAGTCATATACCGTCGCCACTGATCATGTTTATATGCACCATGTTGTGCCACGCCCTCCTGGAGTGGCAAAAGAACAAAGGTGTTCATCCTAAAGCTTCCAAGTCAAAGCTGAAAGCGGACAGACCTGATCGCTCGAACTACTTCAACCACAAGAATGTCGATGTTAACATCGCATCCTGCTGAGCGGTTATGGGTCGCAAGTTGTTAACCTAGCCTGGCGTTTCAGACACGGATACGTTCTTGATGAATACCTGGAACACACTACCGGAGTGCTATCAACAGAGGGTGTATAACAACACTCATGCTACAGTCAAGCGTCAGATCCAACAGGTGGAGAACCCGACTCCTGCCGTGGTGATCAGCATGGAAGCAGCGCGTGTTGACAATGCTATTCTTCGTGATTATTTGGCCTCCGAAATGGCGCTTGAAGAGGCTGTGATCGGCAGTACTGACCGAAACATCCCGATAGACAACAATTGCATATATGAAGATCTTCATTTCGGGAATGCCAGGGGCCAGCGGGTATTAGGAAGATGAAGGTGATGAAAGCGACGATTGTGATGCCATCCTCACTGCCAGCCGGCGACGTTGGCCCGTGACGGATCTCGCGATGTTTGACGTAAAAACCAGCGATATCGACGTGTACGAGGGCCAGGATGGCGATGATGCAGACGCGGATGTGGATGAGGAGGAAGAATCATCGCAAGTTGATGATGGATCAATGCAGAATGTTGAGGACTGACCTGGGACCCAGTGATGTTGACGGGTATGAGGGGGAGGATGGCGATGATGGGGAAGCGGATGACGAGGAAGAAGCATCGCAAGCCGATGATGGATCCACGCAGAATGTGGAGAACTTACTTGGGACCCAGTGATGTCGATGGGTATGAGGCAGAGGATGGCGACGATGTGGATGCGAATGAGGAGGAAGAAGCATCGCAAGCCAATCATGGATCAACGCAGAATGTGGAGGACTCACCTGGGACCCAGTGATATCGACGGGTATGAGGGGAAGGATGGCGACGATGCGGATGCAGATGAGGAGGAAGAAGCATCGCAAACCAATGATGGATCAACGCAGAATGTTGAGGAGTGAGGGCATAGTACTAGAGAGTGTGAAGATTACAATTTATATTTCAGACCTGTAAAATACGATAATGGTGAAACAAATGCAACGGCAAGTGAAGTATCCGAAGCAAAGACTGTATTGCAATATGTTACAAAATCTCAAAGCTGAACATAGATGGGGCCAGTGCGGCATCCGTTATGTGGCAATAGCGGCGAGGTACACTGTGGCTATCGGCCGAAGAGACGCAGAAACATCGCCAGGCGTTGTGTGAACGGCTACAACATAACTGCAGCCCCAGCAAAGATTGTAACACACATGTCGTTCTGATGGTGCGTATACCAGGCACAGAGTAATGGAGGTAAGTATGCAACGCGACCGGTCGCCTGGGTGACGGGAATTGTGTAATTCTCCATGAGAGGGTACGCGGTTCCGTCTGAGCCGTCAGAGCAGTCCGGCATGCCCGGGTGTTTCAGACGGAAACTAGGGTGATTGCTAATGAAGATACTCTCTCTTTCCTCACCTTATCCTAACACTCAACCACTGGGCCATGCTTCAAGAGTTCTAAAATGAATGTGCTCCCACCCCTGACTCCCTGCCTCTTGCCTGAGGATTCCTTCTTGTCAGAGGCTAACCAATTAGCAGAATATTCTTCAAAAGCTAACAACCCAGCAGACAACTGCTAATGCAGCATGTAACCGATACTGATGTATTGTACAGAATAGAACACCACAATGGAGGTAAGGGTTGAATGTTGATCTTCCACCACAGACAAAAGTTCTCCTGAGGTTTCGAGATACCTCTGTAGTGTGTGTTGAGATGGTGTGAATCTGTGTCCAGCCATACAGCACTAGACTACAAAGTTGAATTAAAGACGGAATGTTGCTTCACTATGAATAGATGTTTTCACAATATTTTAAGCTCGTCTTTGGTATTCCAATTGTTGACTCCAGATTGCAGCTTGAGCTTCTTCTTCTCCTTCATGGAGCAATGCTATCTCCTTAGAGCCCACTGCAAGGGTTTGTATCCCCATACTTCGACGCTATGACTACAGTGTTCAAGGTAGTGTTATTGTGAGCAGAATATACACTCCGGTATGCACCTTGTGATCACATGTCACCCATTGTGGTAGGGTATGACGTTCATGTAGATGTGGTATTACAGTTTACACTCCTGATTAGAATCAGGTCATCCATTGCACGATATCATGTCTGACACTGTGTCAGATGAATTTTGAACTCAGTCATCTCCCAATCCATTTGCATCAGTAGTTGGAACATCGGCCAATCATGGTCAGCCATGCTTATCCCAAATTTTTGACTCACCTTGAAAGCTATGTGTCTTGTGTCATAGATTTAATCCATGACCAACCGGTACTTTGTTAATGTAGACCTTGACAAGTCAGCTTGAATTGAATACATGTCGGACGTTTCAATTCATCCCAACTCAAACCCATGAGTAAGGTTGCTTCAGGCCTTATATCATAAGCCAATATCATATTTCCCTCAGACATGTCATGATTAGGTCATGACAATCCTCCTTGACCGGGGAGTACCCTGGTTGTTCTTACCGCCTAAGGCAACAGGTTATACATCCAGCTTACACGCAGATTAATTATTGACTGCATTGTCTGTGACTGGGAGTAATCTCATGTGCAATCAGACATACCCCGCTAGTATCAGGTATAATCAATGTGGTAAAAATGATTATGCTCGGCAGAAGTATTGTTCAATGTCATGAATAGTAGTTATGCATATCTTATGACTAGACCAAGAGTCACTCCTTGCTATGTATTCATCATACTGTCACAAGTACAATTAATGCTGTGATGGGAAACCCCCTAACCCTGGCGGTGACCTCCACCGATCCAATTTGGGACGGAATGATGCATGCAATTCCTCGCTATTTCCATTTGTAGATCTCAACAGCAGAAGGCATATACCTGGTGCAACCAGCTCACCAGCTGACTCTGTTCTGAGACGCAGCACACCTCGAAATCGATACCAAACAGCCAGAGAACATCAAATCGATATTTCAATGAGGTAGTTGGAAGATGATAAAGTGGTAAATATTACTGAAAAGTTGAAAAGGCATCAAGTTTTGAAAGACTTCACAAGAAATCCTAATGCACCCCAGTGTTATGACCAACTTGTTGTCAAGATAACTTGGAAATATAAACTAGCAACATACTTCAGTGCTGTTGACCACTATTTGGCAAGCACAATATCCACTCAGGGTGATCCACCAGTGTATAGATTTGCACTGATTGCCAGTCCAATGGGCGAATTGAGCAGGGACGACTGCCTGATCTTTGTCAACATTGAAGGTCGTCTGGTCGTCACCTTCGTAACTATCAATGAGACGCTCATGGTGGGTGACTCTGAGATTGAAATTGAATATATCATAACCTACCACCTCAACTTGGAACAAACATTAATGATTGGGGTGAAACAAGAAGAGGTAGATAGCGAACCCATAGTTATTAACTTACTAAAGAGTTCTGAAAACAAAATCAGTGGCACTGAATAGGATATTATACAGGAAGATGAGCAAGAAAGAGAAGAGGAGGAGGAAAGGAAGGGAAAGCTAGCAGGGATGTCGGAGGACAATTCGGAATCTGGGATCAGTCCGATTACTAACACAATACCACCAAAATATTTCCTCCGCAGTACCATATAACTTTAAGATAATGATTTCAATATCCAAAATGAGAAAGATTTCTGCTAGGTAAATGGGGCCTTCATCAAGATTGCCCTGAGGGAACTAGATGTAGCCAATGAGCCAGACGTACAAACACAGATAATGACCAAGGAGTCTAATGCTGATGTGGACAGGTGAACCAGTTTCTTTGTCAGAGCAGTTGAGTTACTGTCAGAGCTCAGCCGCTGTCAGAGGTACTGTCAAAGTTGTTTTCAGAGCTCAACCACTGTCAGAGCTACTCCCAGTGTTGTTATAAGAGCTCAGCTACTATCAGAACTGCTGTCAGTGCTCGGCCACTGTCAGAGCTACAGTTAGAGTTGTTGTTAGTGCTCAGCAGCTGTTATAGCTGCTGTCAGGGCTGCTGTGAGAGCTATTGTTAGAGCTCAGCAGCTGACAGCTGTGGTAAGAGCTACTGTCGGAGCTGTTGTCTGAGCTTAGCCACTGTGGGAATAATAGAATGAAGATAAATTTTACACACAGACTAGGGGAGCTGATGGATAACCACAAATTTCACAGCGAAAACTTGGAGGAGTCAACGGCAGTGATAGGCATCACCATGGAGACCAAAACTTTGATGCGACTCCAAAAACCCATGCAGTTACAACCTTCGCACATTATTTCAGTGAATTGGATGGCAGAGAAGGAGAATAGCTTTGTGAAAGGTAGTGTATTCGCTGACAACTGCGGTACTAGCAAGGCTAGACCCTGCTGTACCCTGGATATACTGTTCGCCATACTAACAATCATCAGACTCTGATCGCGCTGACTTTATTATATCACCAGGTTGATGTCAATAAACAAAATAACAAGAATCCACATCCTGGGTTCAACATATGGGAGATCGACACGATTGACCAGCAAATGATGATTGGACGGGGTCAGAAGGTCGCAAGGGAGCCCCGTAGGTCTCAGTTGGAGGTCTACCTCTCAACATGGATTCTACAGTATGACCGAGATACATCCCACTATGGTGACTTCTGTCTAAGGTTGGAAGAGCCCTAAACTGATGGTGGCAGAATGGGAAGCTGCAGTGACTAAGTTCACTGAGTTAACTCCACATCTCCATTACAGTACTTGTATCTGGAGAAGAGCATCCCAGTTGAGCCACGCTTGATGGCAAACCATGGAGAATGGTCGTGATTTAGACCATCAAGAGTTTCTAACAGCGGTTCAACCAAGCGGAATCCAATTGTACAAAATGTTTGTACCCTGCAATATTTCATTTGTTGATTATGGATAACGACCATAGGTTGAGAACGAACAAGACCCCAATCAGCAGGTTATTGAATGCTAATTGCACAATGGTTACAATGGACTCCCATGAGTACAATATGTATATAGCGTCCTATATACTCACTCTTGATCTGCAATACAAATGGATGTTGACGGCAACCCCATTGGTAAATGGCTTTCAAGACTTTTGCTGGATCTTGCATTTCCTGGAGAGTTCATCCTTCTTGACACTACAGCTGCCACCAGATACATATGACAATACTCTCAACTTTGATGTCCATTGGGTTGCGGAAGGGAGTATTGTATTAGGTTTTCATCCTGGTGACAGGTTCATGCAAGTTGCAGATCCGTACAAGAAATGCCCTGAATTTGGAGTACTTGTTCTCTGCACAACATCAGTTTCGGATGATTCTATCTTGCATTGTTGCTTCTAATTGAACAATTGAGGAAATTAAACAGGCCAACACAAACATTGGATATATTACACAGACAGCATCACAATGAGAAAACTATGTGCAAGCGAGGATTTGTGGTCATATGCACGGTAATGCTACTGTGAACCATGCTTAGCCACATCCTATTCAACAAACGAAAACCTATCTTGAATATCCCTCTTATCTATTGAACAACCACACTTGTTACGTTCTACAAGTCCTATGGAGCTGTCCAGTTCTACATTATTTTGGTAGGTGGTATCTATTATAGCATCAGGGAGAGAATAACAGAGGTTGCCTCCACCCAGGCTACAATGATGGCCAAAACTAAGCCTTATGGCATGATTTGGCAGTTCATTGACCTTGTATCCATAAAACTTATTCTTGGCACTGCGTCGAGTGATCCAGAAATATCTTCAATTACATGATTATGTACATTACCTTCCTGGGTTGCTTACCTGAGCAGACCTATCCAGATCATGATGAGGATAGTTATTTCTGAGTTTGCGAAGGGTTGCCCCAGGAGGACAGACCAAATACAGCCACCCATGATGGTCAAGGTTATGACGTACTATCACAATGAGGCTGTGTTGCAATGAGCAGCTCCAATGTTGGCTTGGCTCCAAAGCTATCTCCGGAACTGCTTGATGGCAACAGTTAATGGTGAGAGACTGATTGTGTGAGTATATTGGCAACTTACCCAGTGGCTTGTCAAATAGTTTAGCACTCCTTTCACCTTCCCACTTTCTGCCACTTACATCTGCTCTGACAAAAAGATCTGACTTCTAACTTTGACATTGACTCTTCGTATGACAATGATACTAACTGGTGTGCAGTTCTGCCGCGTCTTGGGCCTCAAATGTTTGTCTATGCATAGCTCAATGATTGCCGATGCATGTGCCTGTGTAAAGAAGCCATTCATCAACCACTGGCAGCTGCCGGTTCTTGTTGTGTCCTATCTGACAAGAAATACGGACTTGAACCTACATAATGTTTGCCGAAATTCCGTCATGGTTCAACGGGGTTTAAACATCTCAATCCATCATCAGGCATGGTTGTATGTCCTGCGGATTTGTCAGCGGCAAACCCAATGCACACCTCGATTGGTTTACCTTACCATGATTGATTTGTTGATTGAACACACAGACTGAATACAGCACTTACCAATGCTGCATGTGTTGGGGGTACACCAGAAAGCTGACAGTGTGATCATTGATCCCGCTGCTGATCAAGTATAGAATACCTGGCTAGGAGGGATTTCTTCACAGGCACTGTGGTCTGCTGTGATTGGTCAATATCGCAATGTAATCCACATTATTCAGTTTGTGACCTTTCTCTACTTTCAACTATTGGGTCAGTGATATGTTTCCTTCTGGGTGGTTTCTTTGGTTTCCGGGTTGATTTCAGTTCGCAAGTTAGCACGCTTGGCAACTGGGTTTTGATTTTTCGGTTTGTTCTGATAGGTATTTGGTCGCTGTTGGACTATCTCATGGTGGTTTCTATTTGGAAGGTGTAGAGCTGTATAGATGACTAGTACTGATGAATAGAGCAATTTAGTCACTGATTTTCCCACTGATAGAAGCCACTCTGGCAGAATGCCTCTGACAGCTGGTCACTGACAGCGCCCACTCTGACAGAAGCCCTCGGACAGATGTTCTCTGAATGCAGCCACTCCAACAGCAGCTTCACTGGCCGAAGCCCTCTCACAGCAGCTCTCTGACAGCAGTCACTCTGGCAGAAGCTCTCTGACCGCACCCCTTTGACAACAACTCTGGCAACAATCTGACAACTGCTCTGACAACAGCTCTCCAAATCTTTTGCCATGAGCATGCTCAGCAAACCAAAAGTCTTCATCACTTTATAATGTGAAGTCAACCGCTCTTCAAGCATATTCCCCAGCAAGTACTCTACAGTGAAGGGACAATACATGATGGGTTCAGTACTTCCTAAAGCAACATTGAAAGGACACTGTGACGGTAAACTAAACTGAAATCCCTTAATGCCGATAACAGCTAACAATAACCCCAAAGACTTAACACAGTGAACTACATGGATATGCAGCGCGGAACCACAATAGTGCTTTCAGAGGCGATATCAATGCGACCCGGTTGTCGGCTAATGTTGGTCATTCATTTGTTATCACTTTGGAAATATTAGCGAGATGCACACGGAGAAACATAAATGCTTTGACGGTTGGGAATATGTATTAGACATTGCATATCATGAATCCGCCTTGCTGCAGAGCCGATATGTGGAGTAGCAGTCCCTCTCATTATCCTGTTACCCAATATATTATCATCGGAATGGCTCCTTTTGAGGCTTGCAGATGTGTTCAGTGTTAGAAAAGAGTCCGGGCAACCCGCCAGCGGTCTAGGTTTGTACTCGATCAAAGGTTCAGTTTGGTTCCAGAACTGACCAAAAGCCCGGCCCTCAACTTCTTGGCAGGCCAAACCGGTCCCTGTACCCGTCAACGCGCGGGTTTTGCCTGTTTTGGTTTGACCTTGCAGTTGAAATCTCCTGTTTTCGTTTTCGGGTATTTCTATGTATGGTCCCATTCAGATATCCTACTGTCATGTGCAAAATATTAGCTTTGGTACATCATTCTCTTTGTTTGTGTTATTGGCTGCCATTATAATCAAAACAACCAGAGAGATATTCCCAGCTACATTCTGCAGTTGAGTGTAAACGATCTTTCGTCTTGAATTATTAGTAAGATTTGAGGTACAGAACAGCCGTATTGTCATTGAAGGAAGTCATTAGGTCGCAAATGGATCAGATTGCACTTGCTACAGCACAGACAACATTCAGTGAGCTGATGGTGTTACACGATAGTGTCAGCGGAAAATTGCAATGTCACAAGAATCTTCACCAACTGAAATTAGCCAGATGAGATTAGCACCTGAGAAACCACAGTCTCAAGTAGGCATATCGGCTCTCATGCCCACCGCAGTACCCAATTGGTTATCAATTTAGAAATTACACCCTGGTATACCCGTAAGCTTTTACCCCTCCATATAACCTCACTAGCATCTTACCATACAGGAGTTGGATTCAGATGAACATATTGTACTGGAACATTCGTCATAGGTACACAACGTGGATAATTTGCGATTTTTGACATAATATCTCCGGGAAACGTAATTCGTGAACCTGTTTTTCTATGCGTCGGCATTTTTTAACTGTCGGTGACCATATTCTGAGACACAATAATGTGTCTGTGCATGTGCAGACGGCTTGCATTCCACATGAAAGCTCTGAACTACAAAATGGGTTGATTGATGATTGATACGCCTGATATTGTCATGCCTCTTACAGGTAAGTGAGCACAGGCAATCTAAACTGAAGACAAAATTTTCAAACAAAATATGGGTCAGTGATGGCACATGTGACATTGAAGGAGCGGTCAATGGGCAATGCAAATCTGTAGGAATCACCACCATCATACAGTATGTATACTTGCATGCAACTACATAACTCTGCTTTCCGACCCGGTGCACTTAGTGTACATTTTGAAAATCACTTGTGGTATGTCATGGAAATCAAGAAGTAGCAACTGGATATGACACAATGAGGAAATTGGGCTTTAATAATGAAAAATTAGTATATGGATCTAAATTCAGTAAATTGCCAGCTGAAAGCACTGAAATGTGTCAGTACTATGTTATCTATTGCTTATAGATCATGTGCATCAGTGGATCAGAAATTGACACGCCTCAAAGCATTTGCATGCAACTGAGTATTCATACAAATTAGATATTGGCTGCCAATAATGAGTATATGATTATTTATACAAAATGATTAACTATACAACAACAGTTAGGACATGTTTATGGTGAGGGTCAATAGAGTGTCAACGATAATTGGTCTCGCAAGTAAGTTTATTGGGATGTGATTTGCTCGCTGTTATTCATTACAAACATATTGGCTGCTGTGATATGGAAATGAAAACAAGACACGGTTACCTCCCGATGATGAAAATGAGGGTCACCGGAGCGTGAATGATTTTTGTTCTTCTAAGTAAGTTGTTTGCTTGCTGTTTGCTTGCTGTTATGCATATCCAATGTACTGGCAGCCTTGATAGGCGAAAGAGAAGGCAACAAAGTAACAGCCCCATTCTGAAAATGAGTGTCAACAATGTTTGGAGTTGTAAGCAACTTAATTGGGAAGCGATTTGCTCGCTGTTATCAATAATGAAGGTATTGGCAGCCTGAATAGCCAAATGAGTGTGCAACACAGTGACAGCCACATTGTGGCAATGAGTGTCAACGTAGAGTCAACAATTTTTGGTCATTTATGTAAGTTAATTGAGAAGCGATTTGCTCGCTGTTATCCATAACCAACATGTTGGCAGCTTTCGAAGGCAAAGGTGAAATCGATAGTGTAAAAGCCCCATTCTGAAAATAAGGGTCAACAGAGTGTCAACAATTTTTAGTCTTGCAAGTAAGTTAATTGACAAAGGATTTGCTCTCTGTTATCCACCATCAATGTATTGGCAGCCTTAATATGCAAAAGAGAAAGCAATGTAGTCATAGCGCCATTCTGAAACGGAACAGCAACAGAGCATCAACAATTGTGGGTCTTGAATGTTATATAATCCAAGGGCTGTGCAACGGCTTTTACCCATAATTGAAGTATTGGCCTCCTTTGTAGGCACTATGATTAATGTCAATATTGCTACACAGAAAAATGAGTGACAACAGACTATCAACCGAGTGTCCACAATTTCATGTGTTGCATCTTGTATCATTCAAGGGCTACGCTATGGCTTGCATCAGTAATCGAAGTATTGGGCACCTTTACAGGCAATATCGTCAATGTCGTTGTCTCTACACCAAACAATGAACATCAACAGAGTGTCAACAGAGTGTCAGTACAGCATTAACCATTTTGGGTGTTGCATCTTGTATAATCCAAGGGCCATACTACAGCATTTACCCATAAATAACATAATGGCAGCCAATGTGGGCAAATGAGAAGGATACATGGTCACAGAACCAGTCTGAAAATGAGCGTCAACAGAGCGTCAACGACTTTGGGTGTTGCATCTTGCGTCATCCAACGGCTGTGGTACGGCTTATATCCATTATCGAGGTATTGACCGCCATTATAGGCCCTGTGGTTAATGTTGATAATGCTTAACCTGACAATGAGCATCAACAGAGCTTCGACAGAGCATCAACAGAGCATCAACACAGCGTCAACAGAGCATCAACAGAGCTTCAACAGAGCTTCAACAGAGCATCAACAGAGCATCAACAGAGTGTCAACAGAGCGTCGAAAATCTTGGGTGTTGCATCTTGTATCATCCATGGGCTGTGCTACGGCATGTACCCATAATCAACATATTGGAAGCATTTATGGGCACACGAGAAAGCGACAGGGTCACAGCCCCTGTCTGGCAACGAGCGTCAACAGAGCGTCAATGATTTTGGGTGTTGCATCTTGTATAATCCAAGGGATGTGCAATGGCTTTTATCTATTATCGAAGTATTGGCTGCATTGATAGGCAATATGTGCAAGGTCAATATTGCTACACCTGACAATCAGCATCAAACGAGCATCAACACAGCGTCAACACAGCATCAACTAAATGTCAACAGAGTGCCAATGATTTTGGGTGTTGCAACTTGTTTAATCCAAGGGCTGCACTATGGCATTTACCAAAAATCAAAGTATTGGCGAAAATGAGGTTAGAGTTGATCTCGCTACACCTAAAAATTAGTCTCACCGGAGCATCAACAGAGCATCAATGATTTAGGGCGTTGGATGATCTATAATCCAAGGGCTGTACTAAGTTCTATACGCAAATTCGAAGTTTGGCCGACGTAATTTGCAGAATGATTACTATCAATGTCGCTACCACCTTGAACTGCATGTCAACAGAGTGTCAATGATATTTGGTAATCAAAGTATGGTGATGGGAATGGGATATGTTTTCCATTATGTGTAACCAACATATTGGCAGCCATATCATCAAAATTGCAAGTGGAACGGTCACTCCTCCATTCTCAAAATTAGCATCAATGGTGGACCAACGAAATTTGGCCTTTCGAATAACGTAATTGGTAAGTGATTTGCTCACTGATGTCCATAGCCAACATATTGCAAACCATTATAGGCAAAAGAGAAGTGATACAGTCACAGCCCTATTCTGGAATTGACTGTCAACATCTTGTCATCTGAGGGTCATGAATTGCTGGTGATGCATATTGGGTAATAATGGCATCACATGGATATTTGAGCTTATAATTGAACCATTGACCTCCTTCATAGTCAAAAATACTAATCAGTAAAGAAAAAACATGCATTCAAATCTTATCAATTTCAAACCCTGCAAAAACAAGCAAAATGGGATACCTGGATGTTGAATAATCGATTTTCATTGAGTACTAGTATCAAATACCAAAGGCAAGTGCGGTATCTGTATTTTCAGATGCACCCGCTGGAGAACCCGGTGAGAACCTGCCCAATTGAGACAGGTAGGGAGATGTTGATTGAATTATACCCAAATTGACAGTTTGGATTTACTGACAACCCGGACACCAATTTGCCGGTGGTTGGGTTCCAATGCACACCGTGACCCAAAGTGACGGTCCTGAACCATTGCTAACACTAACCATCAATGACACTACAATGTATGTACTTGCAAAGCTGTTCAGTAATGTTAATGTAGCATTCGATCCGGTTTCTGCTCGCATGCCGTGTTTTGGACATGTCATCCCTCTCGTGCTAAATGCATTTCTCTGGGGTCAGAGTGCACATTCAGTTGTCGAAGAGATTGGGGCTTTGGATGATGATGTCCATACAATGCAAAAACTACATCTCTGGCGGAAACGAGGACCAATTTGACGACTCCACAACATGTGTACATGGATTGTACACTCCCTTCTGTGGCATGATCATTTCACTGAATAGGCTGAACAGATGGTTCCCGATGCTACTGCATATATCCCACTCATTGGAAGCATAACACTCTGGCATGGTCATGTGGATGGAATTGAACGTGCTTTCATTTTACGAGCTCTTGTGGATGTATTTATAATTACTACCATCCGGGAGGATCAATAAAAAAAGATATTCAAATTACATAACACTTCAGCAGACAATATGTTGGATTCTGAGCTCATTGTCATGGAAGAATTATCTGATGATGATTGGGAGGACATGGATGTCATTCATGATATACTCAGCCTGTTCAAAGTGTGGTCACTTCAGCGTCCAGGGTTCAGTTCACCAAAGAATCGTCCAAATGGATTTTTTGCCGATGTTCTTCCAGTAATGGTTGAGCTCCTATCCCATTCTGACGAAGCAATGCACAACTACTCAGACGAATCAGGATACAGCAACCATATCATCTCATCCATTCACATTGCCTGGTTGGTTCATAATAAGTACTATAATCTGGAAGATAATCCGCCTGCTTGGTATGCAGCAGAATCGGATATGGAGTTGAAGTACTTTTGCGATGAATGGAGTGAACATCAAGACTGGATTGAATCAGCTAGAAGTCAGTGTACCACCATGTGGAATACCAAGTACTGTCACCTCCCTGGATTGTGTGATGTATCACCATCCCAGTCTACAACTATCGGTGCAATTCCAATGCCTCCACCACCTGAGCCTGCAATTCCACAATGGAGGCGAAAACAGGCGTGATTGACTCTGGAAATTGCTGACATTTACCAAATGCAACACTTTCAATCGACACCAGAGGCAGAAGATGTTACAGATTTCATACACTACTGGGCGAAGTGATTGATCTCACCCCACAGGTCCCAGCTAGCCCGTATGGCTCCCACCATCCATTCCATTCCAGCGATGTCATCCATAGTAGACAGAGCATTCAGTTGTTGAAAGTTAGTGAAATCTGATCATTGCGATCGTCTGGAGGATGCTGAGATATCTGCAGTCAAATGTTTAAAGTCCTAGAAGAGGGCAGGATCAATTGAGATGATAGAGATCCAGCAGGTGGAAGACTAACTGGTTGCGCTGGAAAAACGGAAGGACCAGGTGAGGATTGGAGAGGTGGATATTTGGAGTCTTGGACTACAGAGATGGACGGAGTGGTGGGAAAATCCAATTTTCAACACCACCGCAACTTTGACATGGGGAAGCTGGCATGGAGGTGGGGGGGAATACAGAGATACAGAGATAACAGAGACGGACAGAGCGATGGGGAGGCACACAGAGATAACAGAATAATGGAGGTGGACTGCTCTATAGGGAGTTTATATTTGAGAGACCCCAGAGCAGATGGAGCTTATCTTATCATATAACGAAAATACACACTCTATGTTTCCCAGTTCTTGGTTCCTAAACAGGTTTGCATAGATCTGCGCAATTTGAGTGGATTCTCACCCCTGGGTAGCATCACATCCTCTCACAACCTTCGGATGCTCCTCGAGCCAGAACTGTTCTTTCTCACGAATGGTGTTGGGATACCGTGATAGAAGGGGGGGACTGTGGATGATGATCTCTCAGCCTTCTATCTCCCGCCACTTCACCACAACGGATGGCAATGTTATGAACTCATGATGGACGATGGCTGAGTTTACTTTGGTAGCTTCCTGAGTTCAAGACTTTAGGCAGCAGCACTGGGTGGCATTTGAACAAAATATGTTGATACTTGTTCGATTGAACTTATATGTTGGCAAATGAAGTCTGCAGGCTGGCCGCTAGGAACATGCGTACAGGTGTGGCCTTAGTCCTGGAGGTCCGGCCCGGGCTGAATTGAGAACCCACCCCAAAGGGCGGCCCGGCCTGGCATATACCATGCCACGCAGTGGTGACCTCTTCTGAAACCCGTTTGCGGTGCCTTGCACAAAGTCCAATTCTTCCAGTGTGCAACATAAAGCTGTTCAGGATGGTCCAATTTCATATGTTTAAGTCGCCAGCTGGCTATGGTGAACTTCTTTCAGCATGAATCTTTTGGGCAATAGAAAAGGGTCTTCTCTGGCATTGGTAATGACAGAGGAGGAGTGGATTATTCACTGTTGAAAGGGACAAAAGTTGGGGCTGGGCCTGAGCAGTCTAATTTGGGTATATACTCACAATACTTGAGAGATTCATTGAGCCTCAACACCATCACAAGGAGGTTCCTTACATGCAAGGGGTTGCAAAAACACTGCATGCGCAATGTTCCATAATACATCAATAAACAAAACTCAAAAAAATCAACCCTGACAAATCCAAAAACCTCACAGCTAGTGTTAGCAACGGGTCCAAATTCCCGGGCCGGTTCCGGGTACGGCTCCACCCGAAACCGGACCGTGGCAACGGGTTTCACCACACGAAAAACCCGGCCCATTGGAAATTGGCCGGTTTTCCACCAACAACCCGGCATTTCAAGTTCACAATTTTGGCTCCAAATAAGTATTAGAGTTCTGATCGTATCATGACATGATCAGTACGTAGATTTTGCAGTTTTAGCTTCTCTTTCACCTCCCGCTGTCCGATTTGTGATCAGACCAATATTCGTTGAGTCGCTATCGAAAACCCCCAAATGTCGGGCGAAATATCACTTAATTTCACAGCGATTCAACGAATATTGGTCATATCGCAAATCTGACAGCGGGAGGTGAAAGAGCAGCCAAAACTGCACAATCTACGTACTGATCATGTCATGATACGATCATAATTCAAATACTTAATTGGAGCGAAATTTCGAGGAATATGGAGGAACCATGATATGGACCCGTGGTCCGGGTACAACCCGGCCAAAAAAATGCGGGTTTATGTCTAGTCCTGGTAACAAACCTGCCAAGACCACGCGGTTCGGGATTTTGGCCGGGTAACGAACCGAACTGAACCGAACCGCCAGTCAAAACCCGGACTGGTGGCGGTTTACCTGGACCCGTTGCTAACACTACTCACGACCCATGTTCTAAGCAATCCCTGAGATAAATTCATTAGAACTAAGGAAAAGAACATTCCCCCAACCCTAACCCAAATGAACAAAACACCTCCACATAAGCCATAATCAGTGCTTCAGATGAATAGATTACAGCAAATGAATCTCACATGACACGAACCCGACGATAACCCAAACGAACGCCTCATCTTCAAGCCAGGGACTAGTTCACCCCTGGCAATCCGGGCATTCCAGGAGCGCCTCAGGGCCAGGGGCATCGGGGAGAGGGACATCAGGGAGAGACACATCTGGGTGACTATCCCCACCTGCTGAGTCACCAAGTTGCTGTTGCTCCAGATCACCATCTGAGGTGTTTCCGGCTGCCTTAGCTTCTTACACAGTTGGCGCCGCCGGAGAATGTTTTTGCAGAGTCACAAGCCCCCAAAACTGCAGCCCACCGAGGGTATGAGTTTCCGGTGTTCGTGGTCATGTGCGAGGCTCCGGGGCTGGTGGCCCTGTGGCAGGTGCTGGAGGGTGTGGGCTTGGGGTATCCTCGCACATATCGTGGGCTTGATCAGGTAGCATGGTTGGGTGATTGTCTACCATTGAATCGGAATCGTTGGTCAATGTATTTACCATCTCTCCCTGGCCAAACATCCGAGCTTCTTTGCTATTATCCTCATCCCCATCTTCATCCTCAGCCTCATCCTCCTCCTCATCCTCATCATCCACATCCTCCTCCATCTTAACTCCCTCCTATTCATCTTCCTTATCGTCACTGTCACTTTGCATATCCACATCGCCCTCTAAATCAATGCCGTCCGGTGCATCCATATCTTCCTCCATGCACAAATCCACATCACACTCACTGCGTGCATCAGATTCGCTATCCGACTGAGTATGATGGGTACCATCATCCGAGGAAATTGACACGGCAGTCGATTCTTCCGTCTTTGAATATACCTGCTCTAGTTAGCCCTCCATGTCAATGTCTGCCTCTGATGTTTCCCTCTGCAACTTCTATGCAACTGCATAAGAAATACCATCTCCCCCTGGGGTGGATTTAACAATACCTTGCCCTTTACAGTTTCCCTTCCCTTCCCCAAGCCTTTCCCCTACCCATCCTCAGTCGCCCTCTATTTCCCCATCCCATCCTTTGTTCCCTTCCCTTTCCCGGTCCCTTACTCAACACCCGGTGTGTCCTCCTGGTCTTCGCTGTGGTCATTGTCATTGCCATTGCCACGAGCGTTCCATCCGCCGCTGGGCACAAGGTGTTCTGCCTATTGTCAGCAACAGGTCCAATGTCCCGGTTCAGTTCCAGGTCTGGTTACCACCTGCGATCGGACCATTTCGATGGGTTTCCATACCAAGCACGCTCCTCAACAGTCAACATTTTATGCTCCAATTAAGTATTGGAGTTCTCATCATATCGCAACATGATCTATAACTGCAATATGCTGTTTGATGCCCTCTTTCATCTCGCAATTTACGGATTGAAATCGGACCAATCGTCATGGAGTCACAATGAAAACCCCGTCGTTTGGCGTAATTTTCAGCATGAGTTCACAGTGACTGAACAAATCTTGATCCGATTGCAAATCTGACAATCGGAGATGAATTAGGTCATCAATCTGCACATTGCACTTATAGATCCTATTGTGATACAATCAGAATTATGATACTTAATTGCAGCCAAAGTTGTAGGAAGTGTAAAATGGAACCGCGGATGGGTTCCAAACCGTCCCTGCAGCCGGTGGGTCTGGCTGTGTTGTGTGTAACAACCCGGACTGCATCATTTGGTCCGGTTCCGAACCTGGACCACAGCTGTGTAACTTGGGGTCGTTGCGCCCACGAGATCCGCCCAGTTCTCCTCATCATTAGCCACATTGATTATATCATCCCAATTCACTGGTCTAATGGCCAGGATGTCGCCTGGTTGTGCTGCCAGCAGCTTGACGGATCAATCTTTGCACTGAGATCATCGCTACTGTAAAGGCATACGCCCGTGTATGGCCTCGTAGGAAGGGATATCAGTACAAACGGTCGCACACGTTAATATGGTAATATAATAGAGTAGTTGATAGGTAAGTTAAGTAAGTAAGATTATTGCTAGAGATCCAAGGCTCGTGGCGAGCCGACTATATGAAGCTGGTGTTACCCGGCCATGGACACGTAACATGCAGCCGTGCCGTTACATTATCCCCCTCTTTAGGTGCAGACCCCCTGGGCCGCATAAACCCGTATAAGAGTAGGAAGGAAACGATTAAACAACCGTTCGAGGTATGGAAACGTACGAACCTATAAGTCCCGAAACCGATCAGTACCGTATGGTAGCCATTCGGTGGATCCAGCGCACGGTGAAACTCCACCCCCACTTGACTTATCTCCGGAGGTGGTAAAAACCCGTTCCGACGCCATTTGTACTGGGCCGAGATCCCAAGAAGTAAGGAAGTAAAGAGAAGAGAAGGGAAGAGAAGAGACAGAAGGAACATCCAAAGTGACACCGTCCTGCATATCTCCACTTCCTGAATGTCAGGCATCTGACTATCAGATCTCACACTCGGAACTCGTACCACATGTAGGTCATTGCCGGAATTAGACTCAGTAGTCTTGGTGAAATCCGTAATCCGCAATCATAGTATGAGTCTCGTCTTGACTGTTCGGCATCGATGGTGGCTTCCGCTCGCTGCTCATCATCGCCATCGCCATCCCCATCGCCATCCCCATCGCCATCGCCATCGCCATCGCATCAGTATATCAAATTTGTAAGCATTCCAGTAACCTGTCATACTCATATACTTCCAAGTGAGCTAGCACACTAGCGTTCCCAATTCCTCGTGAACAACTCCACAGGCCCAGTCCATCAGTGATCATTGTTGCCGCTTTGAACGCTGCTTCGGCTCTCGGTATCATAGCGGTCGGTGATGGTCAATCATATACGACCTCATATCTATCTCGTAAGCTTCTCATGAAATGGTCATTCATACCACATATATAGTCAGGCGCGTTTGCGCTCTCCCGACCCTCATGCATAGCTCTGTAGGCTAGCCTCGATATCTGACATCATCTCTTGCAGCCGGTAGCTTTCACACGGTGCCTGTCAGTTGTTATATTCATCCTCCTTCAGCATCGGCCAAGCAGGCTTATAGCCCTCCAGTAAGGTCGCTCCACATCCAGTTTGGTAAGCCATTTGGTTAACATCCCAGTCAGTGCCTTCTGTAGAGGGCTCCCGATAATCCTCTCATTCAATCCCAATTTGGAGTGATTCGGCCATGATCTTGGTCGCCAAGCTCAGTCATCATCTCTTGGTAGTTGTCTCAACTGTCTCTCATGATGCCATTCGGTGTCTGTCTCTGGCGATGTCGTTCGGTAGACTGTTTGGATTGTTCGGAACTGCTTCGGTAGACATAATTGCACTCGTTCGGCATAGATAAAACTCGGTTGATTTTCTCATCATTTCCCTGGTGCTCTTGCAGTCGCACTGATCATACTCCAAGTCGGTGCACTTGTAGGTACACCTGACATCCGGCCTGTGCTCGGTGCACTTATCTCCAATTGCTGGTTGCGCTTGCCAGTTTTCCTCCGGGTATGCTTTCCGCTGCTTCTCCAGGTGTGCTTGCTGTCGCTTGTCTGGGTATCCATATATCATCGACTAATCTCCAGCTGCGAATCTCTGCCGGTAAGTGTGCTCCACGGTGCATCCTCCCAGCACTTCCGGTATGGTGATTTCATGCGGTAGGGGTTGTTTTTGATTACGGTACGGTCATCCCCCTTTTGTACATCGTAGCTCTGCCGACGACTAATCCGTTACGGCTTCTTCGGGTGCCAGATAGGTTGGTTAGGCTAGATTCTGAAGTTCATTTCCAGCAGCAGTTGCGTATCTCGGGACTGTCGAGACTGAGCCGGCATCACCGAGACTGAGTCGGGATCTCATTTGGGATTGTGACTTGCGCATGCGGCTTCTTGATTCATCTGTAAGTGCGATTGCCATCACTTTCCTTCGTGCACTGTTCTCAGTTGCCAGCCTTCTCTATTGGTGAATGCATTTCACGGTGCTTCGTTCCTGCATTTCCGGTACAGTAATTTTTCGTGTTAAGGGTTGTTACGAATCCGGCACTGTCATCCCCCTCATAATTCATCGTTGCTCCGCCAAAAATTAATCTCCTACGGCTTTTGCGGTATCGGCAATGTCGCTGTATCTCGGGATCTGATTCGGGATTGTATTCGGCATTGGAACTCGGGCATGTAGGTGCTTGATCCGGTATCTCTGAATAGTGCTCTGAATAGTGCTGTGAGTAGTGCTTGGCATTGTACTCGGTGGAGCTATGCCGCTGGAACACCGTATGTCTGCAAATCCGCGCTTGATTGTAACTTCGTAGCTTCATATAGGAAAGGAGATTGATTGTCATCCGTCTCCCTTGATCCATCTCCCTTGATCCAGCTTGTCATCCATCTCCGGCCGCAATTCCTCGCCGGCAGCAATACATATCCGGCCGCGATCCATCTCCGGCTGTGATTCAGTTGGTTCCCGCCATTTGTTTCCACTGTGCATAATTGCGCTCCTCCATATTGTCCGTCTTCAATTTACTCTTCATCACAGTTCTATCATCCATCCGGTGGGATATCGTACATCATTAGAAAATACCCACTCAGCGATATGTCCATATGGCATGGGATCTCTAAGTCCAAATCCATGATCCAGCCTCGTGAGCACATGATCTTATTCCACGCAATTGCATGAATATCACTCCACCCAACTCCGAGAAGTTGTAAATCCGCCCATATGGCAAATTGTAGCCGGTCTCCAAATCGATTGCAATTGACCGATGCGGCGGGAGTGTCTCCCCCTTGGCTTTGCTGAACCGCCACGAAATCTCCGTGTATCGCTGGATAAGTCCTCCATCGTCTATAGGCACCATCTTTGTCGTGGTAGCGGCTCCATCTGCAAACGTTAGTTCTCAATTCCTGATAGATATGGAGTGGTAGAGGAATATCCAGGATCCCGGATTTAAACCGGTTCGCCCATGGAAGTGCCAAAACCCGCCGTCCAGTACACGCTTCGTGTCTCGGCGTGCCGACAACGTTTACACGAGTATACCCTTGGGAACCTTTTTGTGGTCCTTGCCGCCGCTGCTCCCTGCTCGCCCGTCCAGTGCCTGGTGCCTATCTCACCACTAGAGATACTTTCCACAGTCACTCCCAGCAGCCCTATACGAACTCCCACTCTTAGGAAGAACGTCCAAACGACCTGCCCACTGGCCAATAGCTCATCAATAGCAGTAGCTCCAAGTATTTGTATATATGAAGTACAGCCACCTTTGGAACGCTCCTCCTCCCTAGCCGTGATCCAGGTTCATTCCCGTGGCATACCTGATGGCCTGCCCGGTCCACTGACACCTCTTCTGCTCACCCTCGGGTTGCACAGCAAAATGTCGATTGCTTTGCAAGTCGACACTAGGATTCCTGGCCTGGTACCAAGGCAACTCCAATCAGTCTCCAGCTCACAGTGTATCCACCGCGGCTGCCACTATGTGTACGAATGAGCTCGTGAGGCGAATCACATACTTGTCACGCCCGATTGGGACTGTCTGACAACCAAATCATTACCTTGCCTCACCCAATTGGGACTGTCTGACAAGCAAATAATGTCCATTCCCACCTGGGGATACAACACATCAATTGAATCTCTTTGCGCTTTTTAAATACATGCGGAATCCGCTGGTCTCCGGAGAGTGCCCAGATAGTCCATCCTCCGGTAGCCCCGTGGATACTGAGAATCCTGGCTACAAATAAACATCATCTCCCCTGGAATCCTAAAAACCCTCTTCGTATGCCATGGTATGGGCAGATATCCGTATTCGCTCGTTGACGTATGTTCGATGAAATTGGATAGAGTTGGCGCGAATGGCTTCCTCTCCTTGCATAACGATCCGATTTGGTCGTCCAATCATGTGCCGATTGTGATAATTGACAATGGTAATGGCGAATCGTACCTACTAGCCACTTTAGACCATTCGGGGTTATTGTACTTCCCTTTCATAGCAGCCACACGATCTGCGATCGCTGCTCCTCTGCTGCATCGATGACTCGTTCTGAGTTGTAGTTGTTGACCTCCCAAAGCGATTGCTGAAACTCCTAAACATCTGTAAAGTAGATAACTTCATCAGGTCGTGTAGAAGGCAATTGCGATTGGAACTGCCATCCGTGGCATTGGTAGATGTGAATCGTGCGTATCGCGTAAATCCGACCTGATCTTCCATAGGTGAACTTCGTTCTAGGTATTTGCCTGGTTATGCTCTTCGCAGGTTCGATTGCGCTTGTCGGATAAGGATGGATGAAATCTTAGGAACAGGGATGCCTTCGGTGTTGCCGGTGACCCGACTCTCGTGGACGTAGGGTATCTGTAATCGTCCCTGTAATCGTCAATTGACTCAATTGGAAGGTAACTTATCGAATCTCATTGATGCTGCAATTGATAGCCTTCAAGTTCTCGTATGAATTCATTGCGATTGACTTTGACTGACTTGGTTGCTAAGGCGTCTCCTGGCCGGTTGGCCTGGAATCAACTCGGAATTGTATGTGCTACTGTTAACCTCAGTTGGGTGGACAATTGATGCCTCTTTTGCATCTGCGATTCGTATATCTCAAGTCTGTAAGATGTCTCGTCCATAAGTGTCACGACGCGTCTCTGACCGATTGGCCTCTAAAATCCACACGAAATTGTCTCTGTTACCGTTTACCTCAATTGAATAAACATATCAAGACACTGTGCTGAGGCAGTCAGTGCCCGGAAATCTATATGATATCTCACACGTAGTTTGCGTGTCGTGACGTGTCGGAAAGAGGTAATTCATGAAATCCAGCATGCAAAACGTATCTGACATTGAAGAGCGATAATAGTATAAAGGCATACGCCTGTGTATGGCCGCGTAGGAAGGGATATCAGTAGATACGGTTGCACACGTGGATGTGGTAATATAATAGAGTCGTTGATAGGCACGTTCAGTAACTAAGTTTATCACTAGAGATCTAAGGCTCGTGGCGAGCCGACTATAGAGCTGGTGTTACCTGGCACTGGACACGTAACGTGCAGCCGTGCAGTTACAGCTACTATACCAAGAGGAACGCTCGCTGGTCCGTTCAACCTTCCACAAGCTGGTTGTTTGCTGATTTGAGCGATCGACTTGATCTCCGAAGGCACCTGAGATGTCCCATATTCAGTTGTTCATTTAGTGACGGGTTTTGAAAAACATTTGCCCCATTTATGAGCGGAAGGTAGCCCACCACTGCAAAAGAAGTGAACTCCAGTTCCTGCGCTGCGGCCACATCAGCTGGAATTGTCAAAAGTGGCGAGTTGTGACTGGATCACGAAAGATTATATCCTAAAAGAAGTCCCAAGCCCTCTCATTGTTGATGATGCAAACATTGTTTATCAATATGAGTCCATGGATATGTTCCAAGATGAAACCCTTTAAGTGTTCTCGATCCAACGACAGGCTTCGATTTATAACCGGTGTCTGCATCTTTGCAGTAGTCATTCCATTTCCTTTGGTGGTGCCCTTTGGTGCCATCAGTGTGAGTTCGAATGAATCTACTTCCGAAACGTTAGCATGATGATACAGTTGCATGTAGCGGCACGAAACCCACAGGGAATGAACAAAGTTTCGTTGGTTATCAGGTGTATTTTGGAATCAGAAGCATTGTTTTGGGCAAGTCACCTGATGTTGAGATCAGGATGCGGTTGGTGGGTATAATCCTGGAGTAAAAGAGACAGGAGGTGTAGGTGGGAAGAAGGGATATACAAACTCGATTTCTGGAGATTACTTGGTTCAACTTGTGAATTTTGTTGGTTAAGGAACACAAAATGGCCCAACCCGTGTAATGGCACTCAAGATAAGGTTCTCGCCAATGGCACGGACGTGTCCAGGGCCGGGTAACCGCAACCTTATATAGACGACTCGCGATCTCTCCGAGATCGACAGCGATAATCTTACCTATCATCTACTCTATTATATTACCACATCCACGTGTGCAACCGTATCTTTCCATATACTCATGTACGCGGCCATATACGGATACGGCCTTACACTATTATCGCTCTTAATCAATTCGATACGTTTCGCTCACGGGATCTCGCGATTTACCCCTTTCGACGCGTCGCCACAAAATATCGCGTTTTATCATAAAAACATGCCTCCAATGAAGTCTACCAGAACTCAATTGCGCGTCACTGACATCCATGAGAGTGATGACACTCTGCAGGCAGCGGCATCGACAGCCGAACGCGCTACTCCAACGGTCTTACCGGAGGCCGAAATTGAGGATGACGATGACGATGACCTCGACGATGACCTCGGAGGTCAAAGAAACGAAGATAGCCCGGTCGACAACGATACTGGTGATCTCCGTTCCCAAATTACAGATGAGGATCGTCTAGACGTGGCGACTCAAAACCGGTTGATGCTGGAAATGCTGCTCGAAAATCAAGCCCAGTAGAAAGCCGAACAAAAACTCGAACGGGAGAGGATGGCTGCCGAACGCGAACGAATGGCTGCCGAACAGGACCAATGGGCTGCCGAACGAAGCATCGCAGGCCCAAGACCGAATATCTGCAAGATGGTTGACCCTGTACGGTACTGCGGCGGTGCGAAAGAGCTGGACCGATTTCTGGACGCGTTACGCTCGAATTTCAACTCCCACGGCCACCTATTCCCACGCGGTGGACCCGATCACGTCAAA
>Ga0307515_10001788_pt1 | contig 47899 bp, 44 predicted proteins | sample 17_EM_MG_FD_194513 | JGI IMG/M metagenome (GOLD analysis project Ga0307515, IMG submission 194513) | Populus trichocarpa ectomycorrhiza microbial communities from riparian zone in the Pacific Northwest, United States - 17_EM | ecosystem: Host-associated > Plants > Roots > Unclassified | place... | reverse complement strand
ATCTTCTTGGCACCCCTTCAAAATTTTAACTTTAACATTGTACGGATAAATTATTAAATATTATGGCTTCTAAGGTAGACTTATTACTTTTTAATATAGAGGAGTTATTTAACTGCTAGTAAAAAAATACTTTTAACCTATAGATACTAGTTGGTAGGGATTTGCGAAGCAAATCCTATCCCTCCGTCGTACTGCGCAGCCCCCCGCCCCGCTACGCTCCCTCTATAGAAGATATAAAGTCGGCTGCCTCGCAGCGGGGGGTAAGCTTTAGGCAGAGCCTCGTGTCGAGCTTTAGTATTGCTTCGTGTAGAGGTTCGCGCAGAGCCTTATGCAGAACCACGTGCGGCGTGCAGACGTCCGTACGGGCGTTTATATGGACGTTCGTATAGGCGTTCGTGTAGGTAATTAATTGATAAATCGATTAATTGTAGAGCCGTTCGTATAGACGATTATAGAGTCTTCCTAGTATATCAGTGCTGCGTGTTAGTAGAGCTTAGAGTGGAGTATCGTGTAGAGCTTCTCCATATAGACCTTGTATTTAGGCTTATTTTTATGGGCCTTGTAAAGGGCTTTATATACAGCTTTAAGCAGAGCTATGTATAGGCGTTCGTGCAGGCGTTCGTGTAGACATTTATAGAGACGTTTGTAGAGACGTTCGTATAGACGATTATATAGGCGTTCGTACGGGGCGTTTATATAGGTAATTAATTAATCGATCGACTAATTGTATAGGCGTTCGTACGGGCAATCATGCGAAATTTATAGAGCCGTTCGCAGAGACGATCGTATAGCAACTAATTATATGGGCGTTTGTACGACCAATTGTAGAACCTTCCTAGTATATTAGTGCTGCGTATTAGTAGAGCTTTGAGTAGAGCTCCAAGTAGAGCTTTAAGTAGAGCTTCGTGTAGAGCTTTTGCAGAGCTTTAGTAGGACGCGTACGGTCGCAAAAAATCTAACTACCCTTCTACTGCGCCACTATAAAGCTATTATATAACCAGCTACTTATAGATAATATAGATAGCAGAGTAAAGAGGCTAAATTAGAGATATAGAGCTTTAATTGTTTCAGCCAGGCAGGTATCACGAATGACATAAGCTAGCTGGTAGGTAGAGACACAGAATTGTACGAGTAATCTGTCTTATTCAAGGTGGCTCTAAGAGCCCTAATATACATAAGAGAATTGACCTCCCACAGGGGTCCCTAGAGAGTGATGATACGGGTTGGGAACTAGACTGACACCGTCTAATACGGACGTCGGACAGCACCCGTCGCACCTCCGTAGTAAGGCTACCTCCGTGGCCAACAAATTGCATATGGTTGTGGTATAGTTAGGGGTAGTTAATATTTAAATTAATTAATTTTAGTAAGGGAGCGCGTGCCAAGACATTTTATTTGTGTGGAAATACTTCTCTACGCAAAAATATATTATAAAACTGCCAATCTATGCCAATAATTTATATAATATTTATTTTTAGAATAAGTATATTTCTATTATAATAATTTTATCCAAAATTGCCAATATTCCAATATTGACACTGCAAATATTGACAAATGCCAATATTTTATTGGCTGGATTTTCGCTTATTGAAAACCTCACTGCCGAGGTGGCAAATAATACGAAGTCAAAACGGGCCGACCCGGTGCCGCAGTTTTGACAGCACCATTTATATGTTATCCCCTTAGCCTCTGAGATATTAGAGGTAAGTGTACCGTTCATTGTGGTTAGAGAGGAGGATGGGGCGGAATCGGATAGAGCTGCTTGTGCTGCAAGCTCAGTACAATCTCCAGTTAAATTCCGAGCTGGCTACGATAGAGGCGAATAAAAATAGAGTTAGCAATCTAGACATGATGTTGATGTATCTCTTCTCTTCAGTGTCAAGGCTTCTGGGGATCTGGTGCACACTTTGACTTCGGAAGATACTTTGAGATTGAATTGCAAGAAGATCGTGAGCTATGTGACCGGTTCTTATACTGACCAGTTACATGACTTAGATTTGCTATATGCACACGCATTTATTGACAGTTTGCCTTGCAGGTCGCCTTGTTTAAGATACCGAAGCATGCATGTTTAGCCATACTCGTTGGGATACAGTTTATGAATCAAGACGTTCCTGAGCACGCCATAGGATAAAATAGTATGAATTTCCTTTTCAGCTGAACGCTATGTGGAGGCGTCGGCACTGGTTGGATGTCCGTGCACTCCGTTCCTGGATTGAATTGAATGCTTCGGAAGTAGAGAGTTAATTAGGGGAGCTGATCAAAAGCTCGTTAAAGGGGAGGCGAAATAGGGACTTGATGTTCAAGATACTTGAAAAAAATAGGACATTACTGATAGCAAATGCTCGGCATGTTTAGTGGAAAGGATTTTTGTTAGAATATAAGACAAATAAAGCTTTTCCGGGGTAAACCAATGAACGATTAGGCTACAGACTCTTAAACTTGAGGAATACGTGGAAACATACTACGGTATGAATATCCGATTATGCCGCATTGATACTCATGGGTATCTGTTGTGATGATAGATCATTGCGAACAAGCAATGAAACTAATCGAATGAAGCAAGGCGCTGCGCTGGGGGAAGGCTGAAGGCTGAAGGCTGTGGGCTGGAGCGGCTTGCTTGAAGTGGCGTTTTATCATGCAAGACTTGCGATGACGCACATAACTCTAACCTACGCGATAGGACACTTTTCAAGAACACTTGATATATTTGACATGGATTTGAGGGATTTCATTGAAGTGCTTGAATACTTCCAGATGACATGCATATGAAGCACACCTCATTCCGGCGAAATGGACCGCTTCGCGACGTTGCCCAGCGATTTGTTATGATGACGAAATCTTGTCAACTTGGTCGTCTAAGCAAGCACCAGCGCCAGGGTCTCTGCCAAGCTGACAACCGGTGCCGATCACCAAAGCCCCGCCATGTTATCGGAGCGTCGCCAGGTGCGCATCATTCTCTGGTCGAAATGTCGACCGTCTCCATGAAACCTTCGCGAGAGCGAATCGCTGAAATAGCCGCCAAGCAGGATGCGAAAGCGGCGGCGCGTAAGGTGGCGCAGCCAAAGCGCAAGAGCCACGAGGAAGAACAAGCAGCGCAAATGATCCAGCGCAACTACAGAGGCTATCGCGAACGTAGGCAGCTTGCCGGAATGGGTTTGGATTCTTCAACGAGATGGGTGGAGGTGTGTACCTATTTAATTCTTTGCGATTTTTTAATCTATTATTTATGTGTGCTTCCAGAGCTAACCCGATCATCCGTGCAGGCTATTAAAGAGGGTCAGCTTATCATCCTTCCGTCGTGATAACATGAGTAGAATACTAAATCTGTTAAAGCACGATGGAGAAATGCCACAAAACCTATCGCACGATCCGAGCGTTCTCGAAGTATAAGGGAGTCAGGTCCTGGGGCACGAGCACGGAGAGATTCTGACGTTGCCAGACAAACCTGGAAGCGTGTTGGTGAGATCGCGAGGAGGGCAGGTGGAGATGATCCGAGCGAGCCGTCGGAAGATGAGGATGATATGACTCAAGAGGAGAGAGAAGAATACCACCGGAAGAGGGCGGAGAATAAGCGGGAACGGGAAAGAACAGCCAAGATGATGGACCTGCAATACTTTCTGGAGATGGTGGATCAGAAGCATCGGTACGGTTCGAATCTTCGAGCGTATCATGAGGAGTGGAAGAAGGCTGATACAAACGAGAACTTCTTCTACTGGCTTGATAAGGGAGAGGGCAAGCATGTGGAGTTGCCTACAGTTTCTCGAGAGCGTCTCGAGAAGGAGCAGGTCCGATATCTGTCAAGAGAAGAGCGGATGAAATACTTGGTCAAGATTGATAAAGATGGTCGGTTATGTTGGGCATGGGATGGGACGAGAATTAGCACAACTACGGATTATAAGGACAGCATAAACGGGATTGTTCCAGTGAACGATACGTCTCCAGCATATCGGAGTAGCATGTCCTCGATTTCGTCAAACTCGTCTGCAGACTCTGCGGCCGAGGAACACAGCCATGAGGAAGGAGAACACTATGTCAATCATGATTTGGATAACGCGAAAGGCGTTAAGAAGATCCATCATGTCTCTGCAGCTACTGTTTTAAATCATCTTTTAAGGAGCTCTGTCAAACCAAACTCGTGGATATTTGTAAGAATGATACTCTCTCTAGAACTCTTATGCAGTTCAAATCAATGGATCTAACTGAGAAGCTAGGTCGCAGATACCTCTTTCCGGTTATATGTTGGCATTAAACAATCCGGCACCTTTCAGCACAGCTCATTTCTCCACGGTGCCCGAATATCCGCTGCAGGTCTCATTAAAATCAGGGACGGTCAACTTCGCCGACTATCACCTTTAAGTGGTCACTATCGGCCTCCCACTAAGAATTTTCGTGCTTTTGTACATTCTTTGCGGGACGCAGGTGTGGACATGTCACGGGTATCGATATCACGTTCATACGCGGTGCTAGTTGGACTGGAAGCCTACACAAAGACTCGAAAGAAAATCAAACATGGTCTCCATCATGCTAGCAAAAATAAGGACAAGGTCCTACACCCGGAGGAAGCAAAGAAAAGGGAAGAAGCTATGAAAGACAAAAGCAAGAGTGCCGAGAAAGAGCGGCATATTCTAGCCGACGAAGCTAAAAAGGAAAAGGAATCTAAAAAGCAAAGCAATTTTAGGGAAAGGTTTAGGCGAAAATTGCGGATTGGATCTATGTCTTCGAAGGACGGGTTAAGCAAGCAGGGACCAGAACCGGTAGTGAGCATGAATGGAGAGGATGTCCAGGGTCCATTCCCCCGCAAGGCGAACGGTGAAGTCGATGACGGATCATGACTTGCTTATGAAGGAGTTTGGAGCGTTATGGATTTGGTCTATGATATCCAATTCGTCTGGTACTCTCCAAGGGAGAGTAACTGTTATTAGAGCTTGGGACTTCACAGATAGTCCATGGTAGTAATTGCGGCATAAATAACTTTCAAGAAGTAATTATGTATCGAGCATTTACATCTGTTTTATTGCCACGAATAATGCATACACGTATCACCCTAAATTAAGGGGTTTGCGGGGATGGTTGAGCTAATGTCACAATCAGGAGTACTGTCTGGTCCGGCAGTGTCCCGTGGGTCCATCATAGTGACACGGAAGCATAAAGCCTCCGAGAAAACTGAAAGACTTGCAGCATCGTGAGTGAAGCAGGCCCTGTCCCGCCTCCCCGAGGGGCTCTCTAGCTCGTGCACCCGCACGATCCGCCGTCTCAGGGCCTGCAAGTGCACGCGTTGGTGAAGTCGTGATACTCAGGGCAGCAATCATAGATCGGCAGCGAGCTAAAATGGCTTAGCAAACAGGCTGCATTCTAGCGCGGCACGCCAGCGGACGTTTGGTTTTTCCGCGACTGCCAGGGATCATCCGGCGTCCCTCAGCCACAGCGCGTCATCGAGCATCGACTTCAGGACGACTTCCGACTTTTGCTTGGTGCATGTCACCATACGAGGGATCGAAGAGCAAGGTTTCATGCCGACGATCATGACATAGCTTGCTGAGACGCCTTCACACAACCCCACTCGAACTCTGCTGCCAGGCCACCCCTCTCTCCCGTCTGCGGATTCCCAGAACGCGCGAGAGGAGTTCCGTCGTGTGCAGATCAGAGCTCTACTCTGGCCAACCCAGATGCTCCATCATGCACCTCTTAAGCACATGTTTCCTGATTCAGGAGTATGCGCCACAGTGTCTTACTGGCATTGGCTAAGTTAGGCTGAGCACTCGAGTAGACTTCCTCCATGCGGCGTGTTCGTCCAGAAACTCCGATCATCAGGATCACATCGATCTTCCACGGGTCTCCATCAGGCCATAGCTTCCCCATCGACGATTGGACTAAGCGGTCTTCCCTCTACCCCAGCCCAGCCACACCTGCTGCGAGACCCGCTATACGCCCATGTTGCACCAAGCAGCACGAAAACGAAGCTCAAGCCGCTCGAGGCTGGTGCTGTGACGTAATAGGCCTTCACAGCACTGCTGGAAGCCGCCCAGTATTAGGGTGAGAGGCGGCATCCGTGTTGCAGTGATGAACCTTTAGCAGCCGCAAAACAAGTTTCCCTTGCACCAACTAACCAAGGGCCCCAGGCATTTGAGGCGCGAGCTCTGCAAAAAGCTCCCCTGCCAAAATTGAGTAACTCCCGAATACCTACGTCATCGCGAACCTCCAGGCCATCTTTCCCTCTTCCCTCCCATTTATTATTGCTTCCCTGCGCCCATCCATTTCTCTCTCTCTACATATACGTCTTCTGCGACGTCAATTATATGACATCCAATTCCTCTTCCTACGCCTATTACTCTTTCCCCCCAACTCCAAACAGATCATCCCCCGTTGCCTCTAGATCACATCACTCTTCTCCAAGAACACAACGCACATCTAAAAGCATGGCTCCATCGCCAGCAGCCGGTAAGGGCAGCGAGGCCCCCCGAACACCCACAAAACTAGGTCGCAAGCCCCAATCAAGTGCCACATCAAAGCTCAGTCAAGCGACCAAATCTCCCCCAGTAGAAAAAGAAGAAGCCGAAAACCCCGAATTACCTCCCCGGCCAACTGAAAGTGATGTAACCGAGAAGGCCGAAGACGTGCCAAGTACAGCAGAAGATGCCAAGGAGTCAGCAACCGAAGAAGCTGGAGATGTCACGGGCAAGGTCTCCCAGGCTGGAGGCGATCTAGAAGAAGCTGAACCAAAGCCAATTGACAAGCCCGAAGACACCATTGGCGGCGTACAGGAAGCCGCTGAGGGTGCTGAAAGGGAAGCTGAAGACACAGGTGACGATGCCACCGAGAAGGCAGGCGATACCGCAGACGACGTAGAAGACACCGCAGACGATGTCACAGATACAACAGGCGAAGCTGCCGAGCGTGCACAGAGGACTGGAGGCGGTCTGCTGAGCGGCGCCCGAGGACTCGCTGGACGAGCGTCAAATTTGGCTGGAAAGGCCACCCAAGACCCAGCCGGAGCTGCGAAAGACACAGCCGACAATGTCACAGACACTGCCGGTGAAGCTGCTGAAGGTGCCGGAGACGTTGTCAATGGCGTCAAGGACACCGCTGAAGACGTGACTGGCCAAGAGCTTCCCGATGTTCCGGATCTTTCCATTCTCAAGGGCCTCGAGGTTAATGAGGATGGTATAATCAACGATAACGACGGCAAACCCGTCGGCAGGCTAGTGGAGGGTGATGCCGAAGACCTTGAAGGCTATATCGTTGGTGACGACGGCGAAATCGTCGACGAAGATGGCGACCTTGTTGGCCGATGCGAGATCCTTCCCGACAAAGCAAGAGAGCTTATAGAGCAAGCAAAGGGCGCTGCCGAGGGCGGCCCCAAGATGCCTGGAATCGAAATCCTGAAAGGTCTCACCGTCGACAAGACCGGCCAGATCCTCAACCAGGACGGCGATTTCGTCGGCCAGCTTATTGAAGGCAACCCGGCTGAGCTCCAGGGTCTCGAGTTCAACGAGAACGGCGAGATCCTTGACGACGAAGGAAATGTCATCGGCAGAGCTAGGCTTCACCCAGACGCAGCTGACCTTGCCGACCAAGACGAGATTCCAGATGCCGAAGTTCCCGAGGGCGTCGATGGCGTCGCTGACGAAGCTGTCGAGGCTACTGATGGCTTCAAGGAAGGCGCAGAAGATGCAGTTAATGGAGTTAAAGACGAGGCTGAAGGTGTCGAGGCCGAGCTTCCTGGCGTCGAAGCCCTCGAAGGCAAGGAGATCAATGAGGCCGGCGAGGTCCTCAACGAGGATGGCGAGGTCATCGGTCAGCTCGCCGAAGGTAATATTGACGATGTCAAGGGCCTAACTGTCAACGATAAGGGCGAGGTGGTCGACGCTGACGGCAACGTGCTCGGAAAGGTTGAACTCGCTGATGGCGCTGCGGAGAAGTTGAAGGAGGCTGCCGCTGGTGCTCTGGATGTCCGCATCCTCGAAGACCTGAAGGTCAACAGGAAGGGCAAGGTCCTCGATGAGGAGGGCGAGGAGATCGGCGAGCTCAAGGAAGGTGACGTCAAGGTGTGTGCTGGAAAGACAATCAACGAGAAGGGTGAAGTTGTTGACAAGAAGGGCAATGTCCTCGGAAAAGTTGAAGTCGTATCTGGCGAAGCCGCCCTGGAGGCCATGAAGGCTCTCAGGGAGAAGCTTAGCGAGGTTGAGGAGGCTGCTCCAGAACCAGCCATCCCTGACATCGACATCCTTGAAGGACTCAAGGTCAACAAGAAGGGTCAAATCCTAAACGAAGACGGAGAACCAATCGGCGAGCTCGTTGAAGGTAACGTCGCTGCCTGCGCAGGCAAGAGGGTCAATGACAAGGGTGAAGTACTTGACAAGGATGGTAAGGTTATTGGAAAAGCCAAGGTCCTTCCTCAAGAGCCTGCGGAGGCTGCTGAGGCTGCTGTTGAAGGAGAACAGGACGCCGCCGAAGGGGCACAAGATGCTGCTGAAGAGGCTCAAGAAGTCGTGGAGGAAGCCGGACCCGAACTACCACCTCTCTCTATTCTTGAAGGACTTACCGTCAACAAGGCTGGCAAGGTCGTTGACAGCAAGGGCAACATTGTTGGCGAGCTTGTTGAGGGCGATCCCAAGAAATTGTCCAAGATGGGTGTCGCCTGTGATGCTGAAGGCCAATTCTGGGACAACAAAGGCCATGTCATCGGCCGTGCCCAGACGGTAGTTGTTGAAGAATCAGACGAGGAACCACCATTTGCTGGTCTTGAAGGCCTGATTGTCGTCAAGGGCGGCATGGTTGAGGATGAGAACGGCAACACGGTAGGCCAAGTCGTCGAAGGCGACCCGAAGAAACTTGTTGGCCGAGCTGTTGATGAAGATGGTGATATTATTGACAAGAAAGGATCAGTCGTCGGCCATGCCGAACGCTGGGAGGAGCCTGAGGCCGAAGCCGAGCCCGAAGTTGAGCCTGAAGATTTGTCCATCCTTGCTGGAAGAGTTGTCAACAAGCAGGGTAACGTTATCGGCGACGATGGTGTACCCATTGGCCGCTTGGTCGAGGGTAATCTTAAGGAACTGGCTGGCAAGAAGTGCGACAAGAACGGCCAAATCTGGAACGACTGGGGCGACGTTATTGGCTGCTGCGAGCTTATTCCTATGAACGAACGCGAGGCTAAACCGGAAGGACCATTTGCCGGTCTCCAAGACCTCCGTGTCGTTGCTGACGGCAAGGTTGCTGACGAAGATGGCAACATCGTTGGCCAAATTGTCGATGGAAATCCCAAGCGCCTCGTTGGCCTTGCTGTTGATGAGGATGGCGATATTATTGACAAGCATGGAAACGTTAAGGGCCATGCTGAGCCTCTCGAAGAAGAGGAGGAGGCGCCCCCGGATTTGTCCATCCTCGATGGCTTGACTTTGAACAAACAAGGATTCCTCGTGGATAGCAATGGCATCCCTGTTGGAAAACTTGTTGAAGGCAACCTCAAGGAGCTTGCCGGTCGAAAGAGCGATGGTGAGGGTCTGATCCACGGTGACACCGGAAAGGTTGTTGGCCGATGCGAACTCATTCCTGATAACGAACGTGTCTCCAAAGCCGAAGGGCCTTTCGCAGGCCTTGAAGGTCTCAAGGTCGTTAAAGATGGAATGGTTGAAGATGCGGATGGCAACGTTGTCGGTGTAATTATCGAGGGTAACCCCAAGAAACTGATCGGCCACTCCGTCGACGAAGACGGTGACATTATCGACAAGCATGGTAATGTTAAGGGCCACGCTGAGCCTTGGGAGGAAGAGGAAGCACCAGAAGCCGACCTCTCAGCTTTGGCTGGCTGCACCGTCAACAAGGCCGGTAACGTTGTCGATTCGTCTGGCACGATCCTTGGTCGTGTCGCCGAAGGCGACCCCTCCACTATGATCGGAAAGAAGGTCGACGGCGAGGGTCGGATCTGGGACAATGCTGGCAACGTCATTGGCCGCGCAGAGCTCGTCCAGGGTGCACCCTCTGGTCCAGAGGGACCTTTCGCTGGCTTCGAAAACAACACTGTCGCTAAAGATGGAACCGTCCAGACCCCAGATGGCACCATCATTGGACGTGTTATTGAAGGCGATATCAACAGGCTCGTTGGCCACAAGGTCGACGAGGATGGTGATATTACCGACAAGAACGGTAACACTATTGGCAAAGCCGAACGTTGGGAGCCAGAAGAGAAGGAGAGACGTGTCAACCCTATGGCCGGCCTGCACGTCAATAAAGAAGGTGAAGTCCGTGACCAGAACGGCGATCTCATCGGTAGACTCACGGCTGGTGACCTTGGCCACTGTGCTGGCCTCGAAATCGACGACAACGGTTATGTCGTCGATAATGATGGCAACAAGGTCGGCGAAGCTACTCTTCTAGAGAACATCGTTCCCGAGGAAGAACCCGAAGAGGAACCCAAAGAGGAGACAGAGGAAGAGAAGAAGAGGAAAGAGGATGCTGAGCTAGCCGACAAGATGGCAAACATTTGCCAGCAGACACTTGAGCGGATACAGCCAGTGTGCAAGCAGATCACTGAGGTAAGTTTTGAATTACAACTGATTCTAAGTTTACCAAAAGATATTAACAATATTTACAGTATATCGAGAAAGCCGACCGTACTCCTCGCGACGAGCTGGACGAGGAAGAGCTTGTCAACAACGTCAAGCCCCTCATTGAAGAAGGTGGCCGCATCCTCCAAGAATGCAACGGCGCCCTCCGCGGCCTTGACCCCGACGGCCGCATCGCTGCACAGGCCAAGGGCCGTGCCAGCACTCGGGAGGCCACACCCGAGGAGTACCGTCTCGCAGATTGCCTGAAGGAGCTGACCACCACGGTCGTCACGACCATCGACAACGCGAAGAAGCGCATCTCAGATATGCCGCACGCGAAGAAGAAGCTGAACCCACTCTGGGCCCTGCTCACCGAACCACTCTTCCAGATCATCGCGGCGGTTGGCTTGCTGCTCGCCGGTGTGCTGAATCTTGTCGGCAGACTACTCAACGGCCTTGGACTGGGCGGCCTTGTCACCGGCCTGCTTGGCGGCCTGGGCATCGACAAGCTGCTCAGTGGCTTGGGACTTGGTAGCATTACCGAATCGCTTGGTATGGGCGACAAGAAGAAGAAGAAGGGTGGTAACCCTGTTGCTGGCCTGCCGTTGATCGGTGGTCTTTTGGGTGGCAAGTAAGCTTGCTTTATGGCCACTGGGACTCACGAGAGGTGAAGCTTGAAGGAGAGATACGAGGACGAGGCCGGCGCGTGGGGATGCATGAGATGCCACGACGCATGAGAGATATGATGACGAATTGAAGTTGGAGGACTCCTTCCCATAGGAGGCACATTGTGACACTAATTGCAAAAAAAGTAGCGCTGTTTCTTGTTCGGTTTGGTGTCCTTCATCTCTTGTATTCCTATTTGTCTATTTGGTATGATACGATATGACTAGGCTTGCCAGTGTTATTTCATTTTGTGAGTGTTTTTTTAGGGTTGGCTTTTTGTCCCGTTGGGTATTTGGTAGGGTTTTTGGTTTGACTGTATAATAGCCACGGTAGTAGTGGTATGACTCTCTTTCTGCTTCATTCTTCCCCGACATAACAATACTAAAAAATCATTTTGCGTCTAGTTGTACCTGCGTTTGAGGAAAATTACTAGTAATAATCCTTGTGATTGCTTAGGTGTCCGGAAAATGCGAAAAGACTTGGAAACATACATGACGCTGAGCTTCACCAGTAAGCCACACTCAAATACTGTACCAGAAGTAGCGAGAGATGATCGTTTCGAAGGAAATCTGCAGACGTCTTTTCCCTTGGTAGTATATTTGTCGGTCCAGATCGGATTTTGCCGATTACCCTGTTCCTGTTCCAGTTGCATACTACCCTATGAATTACACTGTTTCTGTTGCCTGTACCCCCTCATCCCTTCCGCTTTCGTCCTACTGTTATTGATAAGAGCTGGCCAATAGAATCAATAGGATCAAAGCTCCGTGTTCGCGCACGGTCCACACCTCGTAGGACGTCACCAGCGGAAGGGATACCCCGCCCTCGTATATATATAGTTTCTTTTCTTCATAGTTTGAATAGACAGAGTCTTCCTCACCTTCTCCTGTTTTAGAACTTCATGTCAAGCTGGCAAATTGTGAACCTCACACTTGGTTACCATTTATCAGATTGGAGACATGATTCTGAAGAGGTGAATGAGGGGTAAGGTTTTCCAGTCCCGAAAAAGGATAATGGAAAGAGAGGCACTATGTCGACCTGTTTTCGTTACCTATTACCGACTTAGTGGCAATGTAACGACGGAGTGGCAATGAAGAGACTATATATACATGGTGCCAAGAGGCTTCCTGACGATCGCAATGTAGAAGACGATTGCAATCTACATTTGACTGACACTAATTGATAATGAAGGGAGTTGGGGAAAATGTTTTGGCTCTACATCTTGTACGGGTTCCAGTGTCCCCCTCTGTACGCGCGCAACACACACAACAATTCGGTAATTCTTGCTTCATCCCTTTCTATCCGAGGCTTTGAAGCTCCCTCTTCCACAAGCGTTGTGATATCCCCGTCGTGACATATCTTGTCTCAGCCGTAGAGTAGTTGCTGAGAGGGTCTAGTAGGCGGTGAGGAGAAGCCAAGGCCCGACTACGAGTGCACGCGCTTTCCGCGGGGAAGTGCTCCCGCGGTAGGTAGGGTGGGGCGTGCCGTTTCTGCGAATGGTGAGTGACGCGCTGGGGCGTTTTAAACTCGACTCTACTCCCCTTTTCTCTCCTCTTCTCTTCTTCTCTACTCCAGTTTACCGATTTGCTTGTTCTCAATCGTGCTGAAGTCCAGTTTCTCTTAAGGTTTCTACACACTTGAAAAGCAATGACGAAAGAGTCTTCTTCCAGCAGCTCCGGCTCCGGCTCTGGCGCGGGGAGCGGCTCGAGCGGTTCGTCAGGCTACACTATCACGAGCACCGGGACGAATAGTCAGGTATGTGGGCCCCTCGCATACTAGCCTCACAAGTTGCTCTTGAGGGCAGGGTTGTGTTGAAATATACTAACACAGGCGGGTAGGGCAACCACTACTGCAGCCGCGACTACGGCTCTGGAGCGCAGAATAGCAACTCGTACCACTATTCTAATAGGTGAGTGACGCTTGGCTGGGCTTTCGTTACTACTGGAAGTTTAGTGCAAGGTTGATGGGACAATAGTAATGGGAGTTACTACTACTCAAATCCGAATGGGAGCACATATTACAATGACGGGAATGGGGGTTCGAGATATAATTCAGGCAGATAGGATCTGTCGGTACGAGATGCTGACATAACTAGCTAGGCGTGCTATTTGCGGTTTGGTGTCGGACTGCTTAAGCATCGACTAGAAGTTATTACTGTGGTGGTATAGTTCGGCCCCCCGGATACAATATCTAGATTGGGCATAGATTCAGAAAGCACAGGCCTTCGATAGTTACAAAGATTGGCCCGCAGCTCCAGAGTCTTCAACAACTCTGACAGACGGACAGACAGACAGCTTCTTCTTCAATACATCTTCTTTCCTTATTGACCGCTTTTCCACTGATTGATTCTGACCTACAGCACCGTATCTTTCTATTAGCAGAGCCCGTACCCTTCCACACTACTTGAAGCAAGTTTTAGGGACATCATTAGATCATGGCAACCTGCCGACCTGAACCAGGTTGTCTTGCCACCCTGACTCAATTACCTACCCCTCCGACTCAGTCGCCTACCCCCTTGACTCGATCACCCCCTTGTTTCTATTGCCACCCCCCCTTCCTCCTTTTCTTTCTTATTGCCTACGCTTTTCTCATGTATATATAGAGGCCCTAGAGCCACATTCAATAGACAGAGTCCTTATCCTTTGATATTCCGATCGACACAGCCTCTTAGCGCTGAGCAGGACATTGCCTATCAAATAAATATGTTCCCTCCCAGACCGCTCGTAAAAGTGACCTAAGACGAAGTCACTTTGTAACATTTCTGAGGGGATGGCAGAAATTAACGTTAGGTGATTTGTCAGACGCCAAGTGTGGCTTAGTTATGAGTCATACGGGGAGGGGGGTCCCCCCCTACCTGTGACTCATACCTCATGTATATATAGTCTCTTTTCTTCATAGATCAATCTTCACACGAGTCTTCCTGACCTGAACTTTCAGTTCGACATGATTCCTATCGATTAAATAGAACAAGAACGCGAAGGGCGGAAGATAATATTAAATGTCCAATCATAAAAGGCCGGATCATTCTTGTAACACAGCTGATGCAAACAAAGAATTCACCTGTGACACCTATTGGTTCGCAAAAGTCCTCCAGAATACTGACTTGCTTTGCTATAACCCCCTTCCACCCCGTCCATGACCAACTTGGGGAGCCCACTTAACAGACTGCAGGTGCCGTTATTTGCCACAGCAACCTAGTAATAAAGCCTATTTGGGATATGTGTGAAGATTAGTATTGTTCGTAGCAAAATAGCGTGAAAATAGGTACACTCAAATAATGGAGTGGAGTATCCATCTCTCCCAATGCGTTGAAAATTCCAAGCATCCCATTAAGTGTATCGGACTCGTATGTGATTGCCCTCTTAGAATACTTGCTTATTCGGAGGATGGCGTCGGACGGCCTTGAAGCAATTTGTTGAGGGAAGAGACGCTGAAAGGTGGGTATATTGAATTGGTCGTCTTTAACGTCTACATTGCTGTCGTTGTGATGGAAAAATTCCATAGGGCCGTCAATCCCTTCCTAGCAGCTCATATTACGGCATTCAAAATATACCTCTTCGTCCGTAAATATGATTCGGCGTCGAGAAAACAATGCTTCTTAATAGGTCCAAGCCCGCATCATCCATACCGATGCTCTAATCAACTGCCGTGGTCTTCGTTATCTTAAGGTATGTAGTATTTGTCGACCCAGATAAATCGAAGCCCAAGCCTTATCGTGACTTTGATAGCGTCTTCAATTATCCGCATAGCCCCAAAGTGGAGGGTCGTCCTCTGGGCCCAAGTCTGAGCACGCTAAGATCAGATCAGTCATCCAGATTGAAAGTACCTTCGCATATTTCCTATGTTCTAGTCGTGGTGTAGCAGCAGCTAATTAAAAGCCTGCTTTCTACTTGGAAAAAGCGGCATATTAGACGTGAGTCAATGTTTGCGAAAATCTCGAGTTTTTGAAGACGCCTAGCCGCCGCCTGTTCGATGTTCTCGATAGCTTCATCTTTTATATCCGTCTTGGATAATATGCACCTCAATCTCCATCTCTCTTTCAATTATTGGCAACATCTCGCGGTACAAAACACACAAATTGCGCTCGGCAAGCAAATATTGCTTGGTATCTGGGAAGCCTTCGAAATTAACAAGATCTGCCTAATTATATTCAGCGTTCCTGCCTAGTCTTTCGATGCTCTGATCTTCATTTTCATAGGTGGTCGATATATCGTCTTGAAGTTGCCTAAAAGAATATTGAGACGGACCAGAGGGGGGAGACCGTAAAGGTGGCGAAGATGAAGATGATATGTTAAATCGGATTTCTGACAATTCATCCATACTAGAAAAAGCCATTTCAATTGGGCTGTGGTGGTGGGAAGAGTGACAGCGGCTAGTACTAGGTAAGCGATAAACAATTTCCCTTCACGTGACTTTCATATTTTGAACATAGCGTTGAATTGGCAAACATAAGGTTCTTAAGTGGAACTTCCGAAATTATTTGCTTAATCAGTCCTATTCATCTCCATGGTCTTGAGCACGGGCAATATATACTCAAATCGAAGTGCTCAGTGGAATAAACCTATTCGTAAGCCTGTACTTTCCTAAAAGCTCCATAAAACGCCGTCCGATGATAATAAGAGTGCGATGCAAGCATGCACACACGCAACAACTGAACGACCTCATACCTAAATACCCTCCTTTCGTCCCAGCTCACCAAGCCCCCTACTACCTCAACCTTCTACTTCCCCCACTACCGCTTCCATTCGCGCTCTCGTCCTCATCACTTACGCTTCCCTCGCCTCTTAGCCCCCTCTTCTCATCATACACTCCATCCCCCCCCTTAGGCTTCTCGTCTCTATACTCCTCATCGTCGCTGAACAGCTCTTCATCGCTCTCTCCCGCAAACGCATCATAAAGCTCGCCCGCCCGCCTCTTCCCCTTCCTCGCACCGGCCGCCGCGCCATTAAGTCCCTGCCGCGCCTCGTCATCATCCACATCATCCAGCATCTCAAACTCGTAGTCGTCGCGCGACGCATTCCGCAGCCGCTTGCGCCGGGCCAGGAACAGGTATATCGCGAGGCTGCCGCAGAAGATCAGGATTAGCGCCAAGCTGCCGTAGATCCATATCTGGGTGCGCTTGGACACGCCAAAGGTCGGGAAGGGGGAGGGGAGGAAGGACTCTGGGGTCCCTGTTGCAGAAGCGGACGCTTCGGGGGTTGCTGTGACGGGGGGCTCGAAGGGCATTGTGGCGGAGGGGAGGGCGGTGTCAGTGGGTTTCTGGTTTACCGGACGGTCAATGTGGTCGGTGGGGTTGCCGGTTACGGTGCCGGTGGGGCTGGGAACGCTGACGGTGGTGGTGTGGGCGGGGGCCGTTGTGATTACGTCGTGGTCATCGTCGTCGTGCTCCGAGGGTATGGGGCGCAAGCCTTGGATAGCAGGATCGATGCACTCGCCCCATAGGCGAAGTTTCCAGTCCGTGAAGGTGCCCTGATGTTCATTTACTTTGGTGTCTTTGACAATGACGGTCCATTTGCCAACCCCGCTTTCGCCCCAATGCGCCACGGTCATAAAGGTCCAGTCGACGTACCCAACACGCGCCCCGTCGTCTCGACGCGCGGTTGAGAGATGGCTGACTATGCCGCTAGGACTGCGTAGCTCAACGCTCAGGTCGCCGCGACGGGTATGCTGCACGTTCATAGTTACCGTAATATGCTCGAGTATTTCCAAGTTGGCGTCTTTGAGATCCTGCTCAGTCACATCGAACGTGCTTGCTAAGCCAGTGTCACCTTGAGGGATCTCTTGCTTAACGTGCATCCACGGAGAGTAAAACCAGGCTTGCGGTTTTACCAAATCCCATGCCTTTGCCGCTTCCACGATAGCGTAGGCGTCGAGCTTGCCATAGCCGAATTGGTGACTGTAGCTCTTGCCAATTTTTGTCGTTTGCCAACCGCTGGGTTGATTAAATGGCACTGCAGTCATGACGGTGAGCCACTGGATGTCTCGCCATGTAACTTCAGGACGAGCCTCCAGAACGAGGGCGTAAATGCCCGCGGCGAGCGGACCAGCCGCGGAGGTACCTCCATGAGAAGAGGTGCAGGTATTCGTTCCAACATCGGTCGTGTGAATAGAATCAGAGCTTCCACTGCTGTATGTTACGACTAGCTGCGCTGAGCATTGTTCCGAATAGTAAGGATGTAGATCCTTCCGGTCTATAGCTCCGACGGTGACGCTATAGATGCTGTTGGTGTATCCGTCGAAATTGCAGTTGTCGTCACTAGCAGCACCATTTCCTGCGGCAAAAACGTAGATCGAACCTTTCCCCCCGCGACCTTGCTGAACTGCTGTGATCATAGCCTTCTCAATCAGTATTCCTGGACCTTGCATTGTCCTGCCATCATCCGGAGGTCCCCAGGAACAGGAATAAATATCGTTCTGCTGAAGCTCGTAGTTAATAGCAAGAGCTTCGTCAACATCCGAAATATCTCCAGAGAGAATCCTAACGCCAGAAATCCTAGAATTGTAGGCAACACCAACGCCGCATGCATTATTTCTTCCAGCTGCCACTTCTCCAGCACATCTCGTGCCATGCCTGTCGTCTGCTAGTCGTGGTTTTGGGGCATCAACGTGGTCATTAAAGTCGTAGGATCCTTGCGCAAAGTAATTATCCCTCAAATCATCACTGTCCATGTCCAAGCCGTCGTCAACTATGCATACAGTTGCATTTTTCCCAGTAATTCCTTGCAACCAAATGTCTGTGACATTAAGATCGTTTCCCTGTATCTTTGTGTTGAACAAATGCCATTGGTCGTTAAAGATAGGGTCCTTAATGTCAAGAGAACTCGCGATTTCGCGTTGTTGGGCTATCGCATCGTTTATAGGAGGGTCAGCCCTTTGGATAAGCGGCTCTATTGTACTTCTTTTCCACATTCGAGGTTTTAGCTTCTGCTTTTGGTTGAAGCGTACCGCGTCGAGGGGGTGCGCTTCCAAGCCAACTTCTCTTTTTCGTCTTCGTCTCTTGAGGTCCTGTACGGCATCTTGAACCACGTCATTCTCTTGTTTGAGAGCCTTGAACAGATGATGATCTGCTATTTCGCCAATCCTTCCCTCGTATGTAACGCCCAGGTGCGCAGCTAGGTCCGACGGCGACGTCGAAGGAGATAGATGTAAGGCATAGTAGTCGTGAGTGTCGTAGTTCCGAGGCGGCAGGGAGTTCGCGGAAACTACACAGGTTGTCGCTAGCAATTTCCAGAGTACTGACCCGCGCATAGCTAGAGGGATTTCACGAGGAAATCGAAGGAGTGAAGACGTTGGCCGAACCCATGTACTCGAATTCCGGGAAAGCAGATGGAGCTGAATGGAGTATGAATAATTTGGGTTGCGGAGAGCTGAGATATCAAGCTTCGTATTGATGGGTATATGAATGCGGGTGTACAGAGAGTCGGAGAGTTGTAGGACTGTTCAAAGCTGAGATGGTGAGAAGTATTTGGGAAAGCGTAATCAGGGACACACGGTGTTCGGACGGCTCTAGCGCTTGGATGAGGCTCAATGCAGCGGGTTCTTGGCAACCGTATAATGAAAGACAGACATGCGCAGAAAAAAAAGCCGGGTATTAGTAGTTTTGAAGACGTATGGCGTCCGGTGTATGGCGGAGAAGTGAAACGATTGATGTCTTGGTGTTGAATGCCATTCTGTCCTTCGCTAGCCGAGCTAAGCCCCTTTGACAGGCGGTGTGGAGTGATACGGCGTAATGCCAGCCTCTCGCATTTACAGCTCATCAACATTCATGCCTTTTTTTCTCTTCTTCTTCCCCTGTACATACCTATTGCTTCATTGCTTCCTTGCTTTATTTCGTTTCGGAGTCGCTGCTTGTTCCTCTCTTTGCCAATTCCTCCTACGTCGTCGTATACAGCGGCGCGTACACTTTCCACGTCTGCTAATGCTTTTTGTGTAATCGGGCTCTCATGCGCCATGGTCTATCGTTGATAGGTAGCCATTTCTATTATCTTATTTGTGCTCTTGACCAGTCCTTAATATGATTCTTGGTGTAGCGCAAGGCCCCATTGTCCGTGAACAGCTACGCAACATTAACCACTCCAATTTACCTCCACCACCCCGATCCAGCCTCACAACTTTCCACGTGTGAAATAACTGCAAATTTCCGTACAGCATGGATGATCGTAGGAATAGCGCTTCCTACTCATCCCGCAAACCAGTACCATCCACCCAGACAATCCCCGATAATTACCAGCAAAAGCGGTCCTCCCACAGAAGGCCTTCAGAGCCAGCGCAGCCTACGAATCCTCCTCAGGATGAGTCTCCAGTAATACCAAGTTATCCTCCTAGTAATTCCTCCCGGCAATATGCCCCTGCGCCTCCTACAAATGGAATAGCCAGGTCTTCGTCGCACCGAAGGCGAGACAGCCAACACTATTCCACACCTACTGCTATTACTCAACCCCCTCCTATAGCTCCAGAGGCGCCTCGAGCTCCTCCACCTAGCTCCTACAAAGACCCTTATGCAGCTATGGGGAGTACATCTCGGCCCCAAGGCCCAGCCAGAGCTCACTCAACAAGGTCTCGTAATCAATCAAACGTCCCGGTTCCCTCTAATAGACCTCAGCCAAGCATACAGGTCACCCCCAGCCGACCGCAAGAAGTGCAAATTGCTCCCAAATCTCCTATATCACCAATATCTCCCACATCCGGGGATACCTCGAGACGGAGCTCAGGAGCACGGAGGCCATCTGTTCCGGACCGGTCTCCACTGCAGAAACTCGAAGGCAAATTAGATGATATAAGTAAGGAAGAGAGGCGCGCAAGAATTCAGGAGGCCGAGCTGGCCCTGCAAGAAAAATTTGATGCGGAGAGAGCAGCGGCACAACGAGCACGTGGGATTGCAGGTAGCCAACAACGTAATATGTCGGGACCAGAACGAATGGGTGCGGCTCCTGCACGGACAGCTAATAACAGACGTCATGTATCAATGCCAACTCAAGCGGCCCATCAACAGCATGAGGAAGACCCAGTCGTAGATCTATCTCCGCCTTGGGACCCCTCGCAACCCGCAAGCACTGCACTAGCTCGAGAACAACGTTACAACTCCGGCGTTGTAACATCTAGTTCCCAGCGTCAGAAACATCGAGCATCTTACTTCGATGGTCCAGAAGACATAACTACACCTAGTAAAGGGAAAGATCCGGTCGGTGTATCCCGAGGTGGAAGTTTTCGGGATAGATTCGGCTCTCCAAACGCTAACCCTGACAACGCAACGCAGAGGCAACACCGACGTGGACACAGTGTTGCTGAAACTCCTGGTACGACTGCAACTGGATTAGGGCTTTCGGGGTTAAATGAAGCATCCCATGGTCATAGACATGCTTCTGGAGACACTATTAGCCGATATGACAGTAAGCAACTTTCGAAGGATCTCCCGCCTACGCCTAAGGAGTCCACAAGCAGTAGAGATAGTAGAGGTATCATTGCGGCCCAAAGGCAAGTGGAACAGGAGCGTATGGGGCAGTCGCAGGGAAAGAGGGCCGCAAGTGCTCATCAACAGTCCGACCCCCTGCCAGCCGAAGTGGTTCGTAATCCACAGGGTATGCCGAATTATGAAGTACCTCCCCAAACTGCAGCAGGGCAAGGAGCGGGAGATCGCGTTGGACCTGGCAGGACAGAACCCGAGAGTACAGCACATCAACCTCATGGATCGCAGCATCATCATCTTCATCTTTCAAACCCAATTCATCGCAGTCACGATCATGAAAGGCGATATCAGGCGCCAGAAGTTCTTGATGAGTGGAAAAAGGCGACCGCAGCAGTTCTGCTTGCCGAAGACCTTGACTTGGAGGCTCCAGAAAATAGTACGGACGTTCAGAAAAAAGCCTGGTGGGAGCAAAGCACCACACAGCGTAGGAGAAGATCCAGTGCATACCAAGAAGCGGCCCATGACGGGTTATACGAGGAGCCAGCAGCCCAAACTATGTTCAACCCTCCACTTTACCTCGAGTGTGGTCCCCTCCTCCGATTTACTGGCATTCGGAAAGATAACAATCAAGCTGGACGAGACCGCGATATTTGGCGTGGCAGTGTCATGATCGTAACGGTTGATGAGCATTCGTCGTATAAATCTCCACCAACCCTGCGTTTATTCAAGCAACCCATGGACATGCTCCCTCCTCCCCCAGCTCAACTAGATACAGAAAGCGGGCAACAGCTGGATCCCGAGTATGTCGATCCACTTGCAGGACAGGTCAAGGTTTCAAGATCCGGAAAGACTCTTTACGTCAGGCCAGTTGAAGAGTTAGAAGTCGAAACAGATCTTTCCAGGATTGAGGATGATACGGGCCTGTTTGAGGAAAGCCGAAGCGCGCCCTATACCAATGGAGCAGGAACTGCTCAGCCTAAGCAGAAGCGAATCTTGAAAAAAGATGGAGAGAAGTTGGGAAAGGTGCGGGAAGTGCCTGGAATTAGGCTGCATGCAGAAAGGGGTGTCACGTTCTGGAGATTCAATCTTGAAGTCGAACTTGGCCCGCAGCAAGCTAGAATCGCTTACAGGATCAATCGCGGCCCAGCCATCGGCTTCTGGGTTCCTGCTCGAGGTGAAACAATGAACATGATGTTCTACAGCTGCAATGGCTTCAGTCTGAGCGTTGACCCTCACCAATTCTGTGGCCCAGATCCAATGTGGCGGGACGTTTTGAACAACCACCAGACACGCCCTTTCCATGTCATGATTGGCGGAGGTGACCAAATATACAATGATAGACTGACGCTAGATGTTAACCTCTTCCGAGAATGGACAAGCAGGAATGCAGTACACAAGCATTCGGCAGAGTTCTCGCATGAGATGCAGGAAGAGCTTGAGCAATTTTACTTCGAAAGATACGCCATGTGGTTCTCACAAGGCTTGTTTGGTATGGCAAGCTCACAAATTCCGATGATCAATGTTTGGGACGACCACGATATCATTGATGTACGTTGACAATCGCCTCCCCTTTAATTTTAAATCCCTAACATATAATCAGGGCTTCGGGTCATATCCGCATCATTTTATGAGTACTCGAGTCTTCACTGGTCTTGGCGCAGTTGCTTTTAAATACTACATGCTTTTCCAGCATCAAAGCGTAATGGAGGAGAACGAACAGACTGAGCCCTCCTGGCTCCTAGGTGCTAGTCCCGGGCCCTACATAAACCAGCGCAGCCGGAGTTTGTTCATGTTCCTAGGAAGAAAAGTGGCATTCTTAGGTCTAGATTGCCGCACTGAAAGACAGGTAGGTAACTATTCATGCTCCATATCGGAATACAGCTAATACATCAATAGAGAGATGAGATCCTTAGCGAACAAACTTATGACCTCATTCTGGATCGGTGCGGAGAGGAGATCATCAAAGGCGAAACAAAGCATTTGATTGTACTACTAGGTGTAGTATGTAGTCAGAAATCGCTTCGAGTGAATAATACTGACCGTATTCTAGCCTATTGCATACCCACGACTCAACTTCCTGGAAGCGATTCTAACTTCCCGAATCATGGATCCTATTAAAGCACTCGGCCGAACCGGTATGCTAGGCGGCTTCGTCAACAAGTTCGATGGCGGTGTGGAGATTCTCGATGATCTTGACGACCATTGGACGGCCAAGCACCACAAAGCCGAGCGCAACTGGTTCATAGAAGCGCTGCAGCATCTAGCAGCTGAAAAGTCAGTCCGTATCACCATCCTCGGTGGTGACGTTCACTTAGCTGCTGTCGGTCAATTCTACTCCAGTAAGAAACTCGGCATCCCCAAGGATCTTGACAACAGATATATGCTCAACATCACCTCGTCGGCCATCGTAAATACACCACCGCCGGACATGATGGCGGATATCCTGAACAAACGCAACAAAGTGCACCACTTGAACGCCAACACGGACGAAGATATGATCCCAATATTCACCCACGATGTCGACGGAAAAGCTCGAAATAACAAGCACCTTCTCCCCCGCCGCAACTGGTGCTCTCTCCGCGAGTACCACCCGGGCACCACACCTCCCACAAGCCGCTCGTTATCTCCCTCGAATAGAGATGGCCCGAAGCTCACCCGCACGCTCTCGGACTACGCACCAGGCAAGCTCGTTCGCCGCATCTCCCGCTCCGGAGGCCCACCCCCAGCCTACTACAACAACCCGCACAATGCCTCCGCAGAAGAAAACGGCACAGGCCGCCGCCGCAACTCGCTCTCCCGGTGGCCCCGTGCCTCCACCGACAGCAACCGCCCAGGAAGCCGGCGCAGCTCGCTCTCCCGCTGGTCCAAAGCCGCCTCCGCCGACGCCATCCAACCACCAGGCTCGTCCTCTTCCGCCGCCTACGCCAACCCGCGCGCCAGCATCTCCGCCGACCCCTCTAACCCCCCGCGCCCCAACCCCTTCCACCGGCGCCCGACGGGCCTCTCGGAAAAAGCCGCCGCCCGCGCCACGGCAGCGGGCCACATCGACCTCGAGAACGGCCTCGACGTCGTGCTGAACGTCGAGGTCAGCCAGAAAGACCCCGCGGGCATTACGACGCCGTACCGGCTCCTGATCCCCGCGCTCGACTACCGCGCCCCCGCCGCAGCCCCGCTCGCGCACCGCCGCAAGAGCCGCGTCGGCGCGCTGTTCAGCCGCTTCGGCGCCAGCAGCGGCACCAGCGCGGGCGCGAGCAAGAGCAGCAGGGGCTCCGCGGCGTACGGGGACAGTCGCAGCGGCAGCGAGTCGGAGGGTGACGAGGACGACAATGGCACCGAGCATGAGTATGCGCCGCCGGGCGCGGGGCTGGGCCCGCCGGGGATGGCGTATGGCGGGAGTGCGAATGCGGCGATTACGCCGGTGCAGCCGGCGCAGGCGCAGCAGCAGCAGCAGCCGCCACCGCAGCACCGCATCATGGGCGGGATTCTGGGGAAGGAGCGTGAGGAGCGGTTCGAGCGGGACGCGCATGTTAACGCGCATATGATGTCCGGTGCGAATGGGCGGGGCAGCGGGGGCGTAGCGCCGGCAGCCGCGGGCCCGGCGCAGCAGGGCAGGCCCGGGTATGCGGGTGCGGGAAGGTATGGGGATGAGGATTATGAGGATGAGGATGAGGATGAGGAGACGGAGGGGTCGATCACGCCAACAGGGCCGGCGCCGAAGAAGAAGTGGATGATTTGGAAGTGAGAGGCGGAGGGTTGGGTTGGGTAATGGCAAGGGACAGGACGGGAAAAGGGGGACTTGGATGGTAAGAGGTCTGGAACGGCCTAATGACTGGGTTTTGGAGGTAAATACTTTTTGTTGCCGTATTATATCTTTGTATTCGCATGTTGGAATGGCCAGGGGAAAAAATATGGAGGTCCGCCTTTTTTGGTAGCGTTTGGGATGGCACGCGGGAAGCACGCCTGATTTTTTTTGGAGGTTTCATGATGACCCTTTCTGGATTTTCTCATTTTTATTGATACCTATGTGGTTTCGCATGATGCGTACGTCCTTTTCTATGCTTTCAATTTCTTGATTCAGCGTCTTGGTCCAACTCCATCATACGTAACATCATATGTATCATTTACAGCAAGTACTTTTCTACTTTTTATAAGGAAAAAGTCTTTGGATCATTTCCTGCCCCGACACCCAAAAGATAAGGGACATGCGGGTGCAAAAACTCCTCACATGACGAATCGCACAGGCGATTCGAAAACCAGTTGCGCCAATAATGATGCGTACGAAATTGGTATCATGATGATCATTTGGAATAAAATGCGGTAAAAGCACGAATTGTCGTAAAAGAACTTTTAATAAGAGTATGCAAAATGACAACATTCATTTTGCATGGTTGATGATCTGCTCGTAAATGATTCCGGGTATTTTGGCGGCAAAAGATGTTGCCACTTGGATGACCTTGGCAGCCTGCAGGGGAGGGAAGGAGCGAAGGATGAGGTTGGGACTACATGTAAGGCGAACGTCAGCCGCGGAATATGTCTTTCTACAGAATATCTATTCCTTACAACAGTAAGCTATACGCAGGATCTCGGACTTACCTCGGACTGTCAATAATCTTGTCCCTTATCAGGATCAGTTGCGCCACAATGCATAAAATGTTCAAATGGGGGCCATATGCGAATAGGAAATCCCACAATTGCAGGACTTCCGGCAGAGGCGGTGTGCATGCGCACATGGTGAGGACAGATGCGAAGGCGTAGATCTCAGCGTGCATGCCTTTGCTCATCAGGTGTGCGAATAGCTTAGGATCTACAATCTCGAGCACGGTGTCGACAAGCTTGAGACCTTTGTGCACACCGTCCATTGAGCCTCGCACGTACCCCGGGCACTCCCGTGTAATTAGCCTTTCGAAAGCGACGAAAGCTTCGACCTCGCTACGCGCGGCGTATAGGAAGGGCGCGGCCAGAACGTTCATGCCCTGCACATAGCCCACTTGCTCGGCTTCCGAGGTTGAGGCATCAGTCCTCGCGCCAGCTGTGAACGAGCGTCGAGATCGATAAGCCGATTCGGGAGTATCGCCGAAGTCAGAGAGTGTAGGTGGAGACTGCCAGCCGTTGACGCGTGCCTCGTGCGCGTCATTCAATTTCCACGCAACGGCATTCAGGACGCGAGTTAGGCTGTTTTCGGTGACGCGGCGGCGGAAGAGTGGGTCTGTGGCCAGTGTGCGAAAAGTGTCGTTGCGGATTTTGGAGTAGGCAGGCGATGCGCCTTGGCGGACGAGGTCGAGATAGATGTCGGTGCGGATGGGGGGGGCGTTGAGTAGGATGAGCCAGATGTATATGCGCATTTCAGACTGCGGATGGCTGTCAGCAAAGCCATTGACAAAAATGACAGCTGCTCTACCACTTGGAATGGCAGTTGTTGAGGGTGAGTGGTGGGAGTGTGGAGTGTAGTTTACCATTCCATCGTTGTTCGCTGGCATGCCCTTGGTGAGGATAGTAAAGCGCAATTCATTCAAACCTCCTTCAAGGTCCCCAGAAGGAGGATCCTTGAGCAGGAGCAGGTCGAGATTCGCCATGGTGAGCGAATACGTCAATGTCGCGTTGTAGCGTGAGGATGGATTAGAGTTTATCGACGTCTTTTCGCGAAGCAAATCTGGGGACTGCATCGCTCGGCATCGTGGAGTCCTTGGCACAGAACTAGTTCGTCTACTCCGTATCAGAAGGCCGCTCAACCCCATCAGCCTTCTAGCTCTCCAACTTTCATCATCAATCATCTCAGAGAGCTAGATAAGCAGCAATGCCGCCGTCACAAAAGTGAACACCTTTCAAAAGGAAAGATATTGCAAAAGCTTTCTTTGATCTCGATCTCTCTGATGCAGGACCCCCAAACGCAAGCAAGAGGGCACCCAAGCCGACTGATCGCAATCGTCTAGCTACTACTCAGCCTCCTGCTACCAACAATGCCAAAGGAAACAACAAAGCCACCTTCTTAACCTTGCCCGTCGAAATTCGACTTCAAATCTACGACCTCCTTCTCGTGAGCCGATTCGACAGGATGCAACACCTGTCATGGGCAGTCGGAAACACAGATCAAAAGCTCGTTGTGCTCCACATGATTCAAGCCCCTCAATATCGAACAATGGAACCAGGCATACTGCGAACGTGCAAGCAGATCTACCACGAAGCAAATCCAATACTCTACTCGCAGAACGTATTCAAGATCAGTGAGCCAGAAGAGATGTTTTGATTTATTGTGCAGGTAGGTCTTGTGAACTTTAAGTTGGTGAAGACACTACATATCTGGGTGCCATGGATGGCTAAACTCGCTCCGTGGCTACAACTTCTCTATATTTTGGCTGAGGAAGCAAGCGGGCTGCGATCTATTGAGCTTGGATGGGGTGCGTATTGTGACTTTCACTGGCACCTGGAACGAGGGGCTAAGGAGAGGGGCTTGGGTGATAGCCTGGACTTTGTGCGTGCGCTTAGAAAGATCCAAGGGCTGGAGAAACTAGTTATTGAAGGGTACTATGCAAAGAATTGGCCAGTATATTTGGAGGGGATAATAGGTGTGCGGGTGCTAGCTATATGTGGCCACTATCGTGAGGAGCGTGAGTTGGGGGAGAGGGAGCTGAACGATGAGGAATTGGAGGATGAGAAGTTTATACGTGAAAAGGAGTTGCAGACATTCGAGAAGTATCAGCAGGGAACAGAAGATTTGATTCCATGAAGCATGTAACATCCTAGGGCGGAGCTATTGCATGCAGCCGACGAGTATCTGCTGTATTTTATTACTCATTGCTGCAAAGCGTGAGAGAGGGGACGAAGGTATTGAAGGAGATGACACCCAGGCGCGGGTGGTTAGCGTGTTTTATTAACTTTCCCTTAAACAACAAAAATACCAAAACTTCCCCAAACTTCCCCTACAAAAAGGTCGTGCAGACGTGGCTGCGCTAACCACCGGAGTTGACAGGAGGGTGTACACCACCTTGGCGCATCCGGTTCAAAGCGCGTGTTGATCGCGTGGATCAAACTACGCGGACTTGTACCCAAAAATACGTTAAAATACGTCAAAATGGTCGTGGTTATTACTTTAAGGGTATTAAATTGTGCTGTTTGATCGCTAAAATCAACATGCGCTTCCAACCGGATGCGCTAAGGTGGTGTAGAGTATCTTGCAGAAGGAACGGCACTGGCGTAGTGTCATGCCTTGCTCCCACAAGGCAGAGTAAGACATTGGCAGCCTAGTGTGGCGTTGCAACCCCAACAGCTCGTGAAGCGCTGCCCAGACCATTATTTCTGCCTTATAAAATCGCCTGGGAGCAAGGCCCGGCATAAATTGGCAGTCAGGCACCAGGGCTATCCCTTAACTCGCCAACGTCCACAAAGCACCAGGATCAGAACATCGCAGCGGGGGGGTGAGATATTCGAGTTAGCCACGTGAATATTCGCGAATATCGATCGGGGATGCTACAAGCTCATGCACCGAGCTCTGTATTTAGTGGTCCGTGCGGCAACACCAGAATCAAGGCTACGTGTGTATTTATATCCAAGGACTCGATATGGCGAGTATATGCGAGATACCGCTCTGCGCAGAGGACGAGTGCTGGCCACCCCATATCGAACAACTTAACTCCAAGCATTTAGCTTATATATCAAAATACTAAGAAATCAAAAGCTTTGTATTCATGAGTACGGGCATCGAGTTTAGTGGCATTCTTATCGATAAGCCAAGGGCCCCCAATTACCGTGCTAAGGGATAGGCACGTTCCAGAGCTCTCCAGCGGACAGAACCAAGCACATATGAAGGTATTTGGTGCTGTTGAAAAGTCTGTCCGGTCGGCTCGCGCACGTGTACATCCCGTCAGAATGCCTGCATTATCTATTTTTATATGCAAATCGCCGCCAAATACGATATATACAGTATGTTAAGTGATTTGAAGATGAAGAAGAGGCCTCGGGTTGATTTTTTATGTAGGGCGAATTTTTGGTGGAGTTCTTATATAATATTTTGACGACTTCTGCTTCAACGCCACCTACGCAGCTTTCGAATGTTAGGATCTAGTGGCTGCAGAACATTCGAATGAGCTCTACTACCTCTGCTGGTAGAAAAGTCAATATAGTCGTACTATGGCTATATTACAAGCCCCAAGGACCACAAAATAAACGCATTGAAAGCCCTGCTTGCGCAAATTACTACGAAACGGTAAAATCGGAATTTGCCGAGCCCCCACTTTTCAACGGCGCCAAATAAGCACGCGCCTTGTTTTCCAATCACCCGCATCTTCTGCCGATCAGAGCCGCCAAGGCTGGCCGAGCAGGGCGAGGATCAGATAAAAGCTCTGGAAAGTCTTATCTCTGTGGTTGGCTACCACACGTGCGACCCACGAAACGGTTTCCTTCGAAAAGTTGGACAGGCAGCCTGAATCCGGGGTCCCTGCATGATTTCGTCCCCAGGCCATGTATACTCTCTGCATAACTCTATCTATGAAAAGCCCGTCTCCAGCCATATCGGAGGATCCAGGGCTGAAAATGGTCAGGTCCGTTGCCAAAAATGGACTTGCACCCCACAATACGTCATGCAGCACGCGTCCTCCCCCCAACTCAACTCCCACAAGTTACCTAAGTGTTAGACAACGAGATAGGCGTGAGAAGTTCTGAGTGCAGAGAAGATATGCTTTTGGAGCTTGGCTGTTTCCCAAATGAGATGTGACGGTCGGCAAAAGCACGCGCCAACGTCACGTCCGCAACCGAAGCAATGGTGCTGGTACCGGAAACACCATCTTGCTGGACGAGCACGCCATTTCCCTTATGACAACAAAGCGCAATTGGTCCAGCCCGACCCGTGTCTTTCTCAAAACTACATGGTCAAACAAGCCATCTGTCCTCTTATCCCTGATCCCTGTCGCCTCATCCCTGATCCTTGTCGCCCCATCCATGATCCCTGTCGCCCCATCCATGATCCCTGTCGCCCCATCCATGATCCCTGTCGCCTCAGCCGAGCTGGCTTGCTCAACCTTCCATGCTTGTTACCCCAAGCTCCAAGACCCAATTATGTGCTACACGATCTTCATTCTAGAGCACCAGCTGCTTCTCCAGAGCCAGTCTTATGTCACCTCGCAAACTCTTCTTTCTAGAATATTCCGCCACCTCCATTCTAGCCTTCACAACTGCGCATTTCTAGTCGTCCTTGTTTTGTCTCTCGTCTCCGTGCCAGCTGTGCCGGGGACCCTTTGCATTCCGGGCAGTGGCTGGCTTACGCTGTCACGCAATATCCTTGCCTCCTAGCACCTTCACCACCAACTCCATTTTCCCCCCTAGCCGCTGTGCATCCACCCTGCAGCTCAGCTCCAATACCTGTCCCCGCCCGTCTTCCATCTTTTTCCTGTGGCTTTATATCGATATCTCGTAATTCAGGATCACCGGACTCTAGGCTGCGCCCAAGCCTCTCTAATCGAACTGTTAGTCCACAAAATATCAAAAAAAAAAAACAAACTTGTTGCACGAGGATGATGGCTCTGCTTGCATCCCTGCCTGTATAAATCCCGGGTCTTCGGGGCTCCTTTTGAGCCCGTGGCCAGTCGAGGGAGCATGCGAACACTCGTGCCCAACCCTTGGATTCGGAATTTTAATTGATAAGCCCGCCCCTGTTTCTTCTCCATCTTTCAAGATCTTGCGGCTCGATGGCTTCCACGAGAGCTAAGATCGGTCATGGCCTGGCCAAAGTCCTCGGTATCAAGTTGCATTACCGCAACGAGACCGGTTCCGACAGAGTCACACGGGGAGAGTCTGTCTTCTCTGTCTCCAGTGCTGACACTTACGTCGAGGACGAGCCAACCGCTGCTGAGTGGATATCGGAAATCACTCCTTCTCTAAAAGACATTGAGAATTACTTCCGCCGCCTGTTCCCCTTTCTGCAATGGATCACGCGATACAATTCTACCTGGTTCCTTGGAGACGTGATCGCAGGTGAGTTTGAAGTGCTTTGCTATGTCTGTCGACTCTATCTCTAATTGGTTATTAGGCATTACGGTCGGCGCCGTCGTCGTGCCGCAGAGTATGGCGTATGCAAAACTTGCGAATCTCCCCGTTGAGTTTGGGCTGTACTCTTCATTTATGGGTGTCTTGCTCTACTGGTTTTTCGCAACCTCGAAAGATATCACAATTGGCGCAAGTAGCTTATCCTAAGCCGTTTGCTCAGTTATTAATAGTCTTCTAGCCTGTTGCTGTTCTGTCCACTGTCACTGGAAATGTTGTCACCAAAGCTTCAAAAAAGCTCCATGGCGTGCCGGCTGATATCATTGCCTCCTCCCTGGCAATTATCGCTGGCTCCATTGTGTGTTTCCTTGGTCTTGCACGGCTAGGCTGGCTCGTCGAGTTCATCTCGCTCGCTTCTATTTGCGCATTCATGACGGGTTCGGCCCTCAACATTGCAGTCGGCCAGGTGCCGACCATGATGGGAATCACCGGGTTTTCTACTCGAGATTCGACCTACAAAGTTGTCATTAACATATTGAAGCACCTTGGGAGGTCGACCAAAGACGCCGCTATCGGGCTGACCGCTCTAACAATGCTTTACCTTATTCGATTTGCATGTAATACCATGGCCAAGAGATATCCAAGCCAAAGGAAGATGTATTTCTTCCTCTCAACTCTCAGAACTGCGTTTGTCATTCTGTTGTATGTCTTAATCAGTTGGTTGGTCAACAGGGACCACAAAAAGAAGCCAAAGTTCAGCATATTAGGACATGTCCCTCGGGGTAAATACTATAGCCAGCTCTTTATGGAGCGTTACTAATGCGGTGATAGGTTTCCAAGACGCTCGCGTACCTCACATTACTACCGACATTATCAAGGCTTTTTCGTCCGATTTGCCCTCTGTTGTTATTGTTCTCCTGATCGAGCACATCTCTATCTCGAAATCTTTCGGCAGGATTAACAACTATACGATCGATCCTTCTCAGGAACTTGTCGCAATTGGCGTTACCAACCTCCTTGGGCCATTCCTTGGGGCTTACCCTGCGACTGGGTCGTTCTCGCGAACTGCCATCAAATCGAAAGCAGGCGTACGAACACCCTTTGCTGGTGTGATTACTGCAATCGTGGTCCTGTTAGCCATCTATGCCTTACCTGCAGTGTTCTTCTACATTCCAAACGCGGCCCTATCTGGAGTAATCATTCACGCTGTGGGTGACTTAATCACTCCGCCAAATACTGTTTACCAGTTCTGGAGGGTCTCGCCGCTGGAAGTCCCTATATTCTTTGCTGGTGTCATCGTCACTGTCTTTAGCAGCATCGAAAATGGCATTTACACAACTATTTGTATCTCAGCTGCTCTATTCCTTTTCAGGGCTTTCAAGGCACGTGGTCGATTTGTGGGAAGGGTCAAGGTCCACTCAGTCATCGGTGATCACTTATTGGATAGGGACGACGCCAAAGAAGGTGGGACTATTAAAACTCAAACTCCTCTACTAGAGTCTCCAGAAAATTCGGCAAGAAATATTTTCTTACCCATCGACCACAACGATGGGTCAAACCCACAGATCAAAGTTGAGGCACCCTATCCAGGCATTTTTATCTATCGCTTTTCCGAGGGATTTAATTATCCCAACTGCAACCACTACCTTGACAACTTGGTCGCCCATATTTTCGAAAACACTCGTCGCACAAACCCGGCTACTTATGGGAAATTGGGAGTATGTAAACTCATTCATAGCATGATAGTCGGTTGCTGACTTAACGTTTCTAGGATCGTCCTTGGAATAACCCTGGGCCGCGACGTGGTAAAGAGGTCGACCCAATGGACCATCGTCCCACCTTGAAAGCTATTATTCTGGACTTTTCCTCAGTCAACAACGTCGATATCACTTCGGTCCAGAATCTGATTGACGTCCGCAACCAGCTCGACCGATACGTCGCACCTGACACCGTCGATTGGCATTTCGCCTGCATCAATAACCGATGGACGAAGCGCGCTCTTGCTGCAGGCGGATTCGGATACTATACCCCAGAGGCCGACCTTGACTCCGGGCTACATAGATGGAAACCCATCTTCAGCGTCGCCGAGATTGGAGGAAGCAGCAGTGCGGCGGCGGCAGCCGAGGCACAGGGAAACAGACGGGCACAACGAGCTGCAAGAGGGCTTGGAGGAACAGCCTCCAATGATATCGAAGAGAGGATCGCTGATACTGACGATAAGGACTCGCTTAGCAACAGCAAGGCTTATAGTCCCGGGCAACAGAAGCATCTGAAGATCGCGGTTGTGCAGGGACTCAATCGACCTTTGTTTCACATCGATATCACTGCTGCACTGGAGAGTGCACTTGCGAATGTTCAGATGAAATCACATTAGGATAGGGAGGAAGTTAGCCTGGGCTTTGTTGTTTTTGTTGATACACCCTATTTAAGTCGGAGCAAATTAATTTCATAATTCTTCGTTTAGTTGATCATCGAACCCCTCTCTAAATTGATCCTGGCCTGTGACTCTTGTACGATGTCTATTTCTGTAGCACTCAGCCATTAGCTTAGGTTATTCTATGTACATGTCCTTAAAGGGTACTTTCAGCCAGGCTGGTATCACGATAGATGACATAGGCTTAGCTGATAGGTAGAGACACAGAATTGAGCGAGTGATCTGTTTTATTTAAGGTGGCTCTAAGAGCCCTAATATACATAAGAGAATTGACCCCCTACAGGGGTCCCTAGGGAGTGATGATACAGGTTAAAACTGAGGTCGAACAGCACCCGTCGCACCTCTGCAGTAAAGCTACCTCTGTGGCCAACAGGTACTATGAATAGCTGTTGGACAACAATCGCGGAAGCAGCGATCTAAAATACCGCACAAGCTCAGCTCCGGTTCTCAAGAGAATGCAGAATCCTGCACCGCAATTGCAATTCTAACAACATGCCTAATTCCCTAGCACCAACCTTCCGAGCGTTCCACCACGTGCCCAGTGACGGCAATAATCAATTATGTATGGGTCACCTCAAAATTTCAATGACGAAAACAATTGCAATAATCTTCTGCTCCGTATTTCTTAGTTACAGCAATCGTATAACTCCTAGATATACATAACCGGGCGTATAATCGCCTAAAACTGCACGGAAATGGCTATAATCGGATTGATTATAGTTATTGCCATCACGGCACGTGCCCGCCGAGGCCAAGGCTGCTGACATAATTCACGCGCTCGCTAACCAACTCTGCCCTAGCGCCAGGAACACAGCTCCGGGGTTTTGACGGAGCATCAGATAGCATAGCTGGCCTTTCGCTCAGCTCATCCGGCCGCCGCAACCACGCAACACCTCTCACCAATTTTTTCCCTCTCTCTCTTGCTTCCCCTTTTCTGTATGATAATACGAGCCCGCTTGCACAGCGCGTGCAGAACCATTCCTTTCCTTCCCAGCCTCTGGACCGCGTGAATTGGCCTCCAGAAAACCCAACGTTCCAAACCCAGCCTTAAAATTCCCCCAAAGGAGATAATCCACCCACGAGGCTCTCGCATACACGCCTGCAGCTGTAGCACCCCCCCTCCTCCTCTCCAAGCCGTACCTTTTTTTTCCTTCTCTTTTCCTGGCCTCGAAGCCTCCTGCCCTTGGGTTACAGGAGAGTAGCAGCTTTTTTTTTTCTCGTCGCGATGCCGGCCAAATCGCGGTTTACTCGGCTGGACGCCTTCACGAAGACGGTCGAGGACGCGCGCGTGCGCACGACGTCGGGTGGGATCGTCACGATTACGAGTTTGCTGGTGATTTTCTGGCTCGTATGGGGCGAATGGGCGGAGTATCGGCAGGTGGTGGTTAGACCGGAGCTGGTGGTTGATAAGGGTCGAGGTGGGTTTTTTTTTCTACTCGAAGTTTTAAGGGGTGGAGTAGAGTGATGGAAAGGGCTGGGTGGATGCAGTGGGTGGGGATTGGGGGGGAGGGTGTGGGCGGTTTGAGCTTTTTTGGGTCTCTTTGGGATGAGGTTTTTGGGTAAACTCCTGAATGCGTTTGCTAACATTGGTTGCGCTGTGCAGGAGAGAAGATGGAAATCCATATGAATATCACGTTCCCACTGATGCCGTGCGAACTGCTGACGTTGGATGTAATGGATGTGTCTGGAGAAATACAAACCGGGGTTATGCATGGGGTTAGTAAAGTACGGCTGGCGCCAGTGAATGAGGGAAGCCATGTCATTGAGACGAAAGCATTAGAATTGTAAGAGTCAAACCTTCCTTAGGGTTTCGTCCTAGCACTCAATTCCTCATGAGTTAGTTACGGCGGGGATCTTGCTCTATCGAGACCTAGCTAACCACGCACACATCTAGACACGCCGACGACGCTGTCCACCTTGACCCTGAATATTGTGGTGAATGCTATGGCGCACCGGCTCCTACAAATGGCCGTAAACCTAACTGCTGTAATACTTGCGACGAAGTCCGCGACGCCTACGCCAGCATATCATGGTCGTTTGGACGTGGCGAAGGCGTTGAACAATGTGAGCGCGAACACTATGCCGAGCACCTCGACGAACAGCGTAGGGAAGGCTGCCGCATTGAAGGCGGGATTCGCGTGAACAAAGTCATTGGTAATTTCCACTTTGCCCCAGGAAAGAGTTTCTCGAACGGTAACATGCACGTGCATGATCTCGAAAACTACTTTAAGGATGAAGCCGAGCATTCGTTCACGCATACCATCCACTCGCTCCGCTTCGGCCCTCAGCTCCCGGACAGCGTTATTGAGCGCATGGCGACCCGTGGCGCAGCATCAGGCGCTGGTGCGTGGACGAACCACCACATTAACCCGCTCGACGGAACTGAGCAAAAGACGGATACGAAGGCATTTAATTTTATGTACTTCGTCAAAGTCGTGTCCACAACCTACTTGCCACTTGGGTGGGAGAAGCAGGCCCCGGTATCGTCCAAACGCGACGACGTCTTCAACGCGGGCTTTGATGCCGGCTACAAAGGCAGCATTGAAACGCACCAGTACAGTGTCACAAGCCACAAGCGCAGCCTGCTAGGCGGGCCGGATGACCAGGGAGGGCACAAGGAGAGGATACACGCTAGGGGAGGCATTCCCGGTGTGTTTTTCTCATACGTAAGTTTTTCCAAGCTAATGCCAAGCCTTTCCCCCTTCCTCTCGCAATGGCACGCCCAACTTCCAGCCGCAACAATTGGCGCCATCCCGGTACCACATAACGTGCTTTTACTAACTCCGATGCAGGATATTTCGCCAATGAAGGTCATCAACCGCGAAGCGCGCAGCAAGTCGTTCTCCGGCTTTCTCGTCGGCGTCTGCGCCGTCGTCGGTGGCACCCTCACTGTCGCCGCCGCCATCGACCGTGCGCTGTACGAGGGCGCGCAGCGCGTAAAGAAGCTTCATCAGGGTTAGCCCTACGGGCTTGAGTTGACGCGCTGCCTGAGCAGCTTTGAGATCGGGCTTTTTTTTGGGCAGCAGGGGAAAATGGCGCGGAGCTTGGGCGTTTTTTTATTCGTTTTCTTCAGCCCATTGTTTTAGATTTCTGGGATTTGGAACTGTGCGTGTATATTGTGCCCTTTTTTTTTCCCGCGGAGAAATTGGATGGAAAGGGCTGATCAAGGTGGCTGCTTGTCAGGTGGGCAGTTACTCTGTAGAAAGGAGCAGGGATCGGTAAGGGTGCTAGGATTGGGGGGGCGGCGATGGCTTGAAAAGGGGAGTGGAGGGGGCAATGGCGACATATATGAGCTTCGTGGTGCGAGGGCGATTTATATTGGCGGTATACAAAAAAACAAATCTAGCTTGCGCTGCATACTTGTTTTGGGAGAAGATTTTCTGTTGAGGCGTGAGGTGGTACTACATCGTTAAACTTTTCTCTTCAATTGTGCGGATTTTTGTGAAAGAGGCTTGACACAGCTACCGGGTTCTTCTCGTCTAATACTCCTGTTTTATGATCGGCGAGGGAGGAAGTGCAGAATGCGCGCACAGGGTGCTCAAAGTAAGTAAGCCTGGCGTGTTTTTTCAGTCATAACTGACGATGTATGATACCACAAGCTACTCCCAACGGCCTAAACACATTCCTCAATGCACGATTAGGACCCTTGAGCGCGATTAAATCAAGATACCACAATTCCTCACACCTTCTACCCCTGCACTCGGATCCTCTTACAATTCTTTACATCAGTCTTACCACACCACCACTATGAAGGTGAAGTGGGATCTGAAATACCGGCAACGGGACACAAGTACTCGCTCGTTGCCTCGGTAACATTTTTATTCCGCAGTAGAGAGCGCTTGGTCATTAGTGGAAGCGGTCCCGTTTACAATCCAAACGACAGCACCGGCCTAATCATGAAGAGCGATGGGGGTTCAACATACGCCCTGTCTTTCGTGTCGAAAATCTGAGAATCACAGTCAGATGCTCACTTTTGATTTTCTGTTGGTTGTCCAGTCGCTACGCCGTGCGTCCCATCCAGCGCAGACTGTTACTTAACTAGTGGATTCCATGAAGGGCGATACCAACCTACTCTAATATACGAACTTGCCGTACTCGCCGCGTCGACAGGAAAAATGCTGGGACTGCAATGCAAAATGTGTTACCTATGCCTCCACGTATTCCAACACCAGAAGGATCAATGATGATCTGAATCTTGGGAACCAGAAAATCGGTCAACCAACTTCGCTAGACAGCATTGAGCTAAACAGTTAGAGAGTTAAAACACCACCACCATCAGTACTACTGCCTTTTGATCTCTACCGCCTCCTGCTACTTAGTACACCACCTGCGAACAGATCCCCCAAAGACGCCGTGAATCGAGAAATCAGAGAACCGGTGATCAAAACGCTCTTATATTCGGGATGATGAACGGTCCATGGAACTCGGAATTTCCGTAAGCTGTTGATGTGGTCCTCGAGAACTCAGAGTGAGTGACAACCTTCTTTAACACGCTTTTGATTGCATGAGTGTAGGTGTGCTGACTACTCACATAAGTAATCTCAATCCTCGGTCATGCCTATAACACAACGGCCTCACGCGCGATAAACCGCCTCAAGTAAGCCAAAAATATTTTACTCGGAAAAAACACACGGCGAGCTCTCAAAGGGCTTTGAGCTAAAGCACGTAAGAAAAACCTGCATGTGCGGGACACTATGGAGCTTAGTGTTAGCCAAATTCCATGGAAAGTTTAGAACACTTCAGTCCAGAATGGAGAATTTAGAACCCGGTATTGCCAGTTCGCCCGCACACACTGCCATATATGGTTGGTGGGACTGCACCGAGCTGAAGCAAATGGTAGCCACTCTCCGTTGGTAGTGTAAAGGTAAGCACCGTGCCTTTTTATTTATCTTGACCTGCTGCCCTGGGGAAAGCGAGACGAGTCTCTGCAGCTATGGAAGACATGCCTCGCGCCTGGTGGAAGGCTAGTCATACACATGTGCCTTGAGATGCCGGACAAGTGAAGCTAATCACCAATTACTCTAGATGGCGACGGTCATCTTTATGAGTTAGTAGAGAGCATTATAAAATTTTCGCAACAGCTGATGACGATCGCCAGTACCCTGGGGTAATTGTATTAAGTATTGACATATATTTAATACCCCTTGGTGGCCACCTAAAAGGCCGACATCTTGTCCCTGCTTCTTTCGTTGTTGGACACTTCCCCACCTTGGTACTGGCTGTGCAGCCACAAGCAAAATTATCACTTGGGCTGTTCCACAAACTGTGCGAATTGGTAGGTGATGTGAAGTTATACAATGGGGTAATGGCTAAACTCGAATGTTCATCGGAAAATCTGCATTTCCTTCCACAACATATTTGTTAAGGACGTTTCAAGACTCTAATATTCGGTTCACTACGCCTGGACATCCGAATTCTGAACATCATGGCCTGCTGCTGGTCAGCTCAGCTGAGCATTCCGTTTCTGCTTGGCCTTACTCAGTTGATGGAGCCTCAAGCTTCCACCCTTTGCAGAAGTCTTTGAGAGGGGTTGAGAGATAGAGGTCGGCAAGGGAGAAATGGCCATAGATGCCTCTTGGTCTCCTTAACATATTTCCGTTTGACTGCTTCGACTGTTTCGACTCTGGACGATCAAAAATACAATCAATTCCCGGAAATGATGACCGCCTAGCTTCCAAAGCGACACATGATAGCCCAATCAGAGCATTCATCCATATGGGCTAGGTTGGATTGGACAAAAGTATCTGCAATAGATGCCTATCCCTATATCAACACGAGCAAGATACCTGGCGGTCGACGCGACTAAGCATTGGATCTGGAACGAAAGTAGACAAATGTTAAAGATGAAGTTTTGTCGTGCGCCTGTATACACTAAAGTCTCATTCGGCTTCCAGGATCTATGGCAACTGAGAACATAGAAGAGATTCCTATGTCGAATATCCGTCTACTGCCAGGAAAGGTTTGAAGGCCTTCCATTTTATAGGAAGTAACATTTTACCACGTTGATATAATCACATTGTTTCTGGAATGGCGAGAATTCAAAGGATGAGGCGATTGACGCTAAGTCCTATACACGTCACTCAGCACCAAAACTAACCCGGATATAGCAAAGTGTCCTTTACTAAGTAGCAAGAATACCTCATCATGCGGAGAGTCAAAGAAGCCTTTTAAGGACGAGAAAATATACATGGGGCTAGCGACGATGCCGCACACTCGCCGCGGGAGAACATCGCGTCTTTGTGGCAGCTGCGCCGAACTTGCGAACCGCTCTTAAGTTCCAGAAGACTTCCTTGTTTGGAAATCGCGGGGAAATTCTGGACGAGGCCATATGCGCGCCAGTGAATCTCCGCTCCAATCCCAAGCTAAAACCTCGTCTCATTAACGCCAATTGCACGGGGTTTTACGTTTCCGGCTGCTTTAACCAAAATCTCATTAAAGCCGGGATCTATTCCAGAAACAGGGGTCACCGATACGAAGAATCGGATACTTCAAAATCAAACTCTCTTCAGAGCCAAGGTTATTTCTTCAAGCCAGCCCATCACTTTCAACGCAGCCGCTCTTCGTAATAGCAGATCCAGTCACTCCCAAAAACAAGTCCATTCCGCGCGAGGTTCCGCCAACGCCATCTGTTGGGGAAGCAGTAGTCTCGGATTGGAAACAGGTAGAATTCTTCATATCTTACCTGGGGATGAGGGGATGCTAGAGCCACGAAGAGGTATGCGAAGAATATTTATAGAGGCCTCGAAGCGCTCGAGCGGTGTTAGCGATGGGACAGTAAAGAGACACCATGAGTGGACACAGTGAAGATTCGGGTCTAATACCCAAACCAAGAAGACAGCCGGGACTGGTAAAGCGTCTATGCACACGCTACCCAGCGACTCCGCATCTCTGAATTTCAACCAGAAGAAGCACTCAAAGGGTAAAGTCTATATGCATTCATCCCATCGTCTAATCATCGCATAATACCATGATCCGCGACTGGACACCTCATCATCTAGAAACGAAAAAAGCGCAGCAGCAGACAGCCGGACCGTTACACGCACGCCAATTCCAGAGGGGCACGGGGTATCCAAAAGACCACAGAACCTCCGAAACCAAGCCGCGTGGAAAAAACGCTAGACCGCCCTGCCCCATTCCCCGTCTTAACCCATCCCATCTTATCCAAATCCGCCGGGGATTCGAGCAAAAGAACGCTAAAAAGAGGAAAGAAACGCTGGTGCTGGTGCTGGGAAACGCAGATATATTCACCCGATTTTTTTGCTCTTTTGAGACATTTACACCATTCGCTACCACGATATCCACACCGGTATTTTTTTGCCGATACGTCCGGCGGCAGTATTTGGTTGGCGAAATCCCGCTCCGCTCTAGAAGAAAAAAAAAAAAAAACCAACCGTGACGGAAATGCGGAAGGGAACAGAGCGAAAACGGAGTTGAAAAAAAGCCGGAAACGAAGAAAAAAAGGCGAAGCCTACGCAGCCGACTGCGGCGTATCGGATGACATAGCCTCGCTGCCAAACTGCTCAAACGGCTCGTTCGCAAACCCCTGAAACGCCGAGCCAGACGAATACCTCGCGAGCTCAGTCCCCATCCCCGTCATCTCAACATCGCGCCGATGATGGTGATGCGACGACGACCGCTGATGCGGGTGCTGGTGCTGCACAGCGCCATTGCCGTCACTACCTGCGCGGACTACAGACGCGGGCGGCACGGGAGGCACGCCGACGTTGCTGAGCTGGCTCTGGGCGAGGCTGGGCTTCTCGGCTAGGTTGTTCAGCATGGTGCGCGAGGTGTCGAGCATCTGGACGGCATAGTCGAGGAACTCGGCGCGCTTGGACGACACCGACAGCGTCCAGCGGTACTCGCGCAGCCGCGTCTTGTAGAACTCGGCCTCCTCGTGCGCGGGCGCCGTCGCCCAGAGCAGGCTGCCGAAGGTGCCGATCAGCGTGAAGTTGATCTTGGATGCGAAGTACCAGAAGGCTTGGAGGTGCTCGGGCTTCAGCCGGTTGACGAAGTCCATGGCGGAGATGAGGCGTGTCTTGGCGGCGCTGCGGCAGATGTACAGCATGTAAGGGTCTGAGGTGGTGGGGTCAAGGGACTGCACGATGCGTCGGTGGAGGGTGATTTCGGTTGCGAAGTAAGCGAGATGGAGGTGGCCTGGGAGGAAGGGTAAGTATGCACACGTGCACATGCTAACAGGTTCATTGGTCTTACCAGTCGGGGAGAGTCTGTTGCCGCTCGAGCTGTCCATGCGGGTTGAGGCGGGCAGCTTGGCGAACCAGTCCTTCAGCTTAATCTGCACAGGTTTAGCCCGCTCGAGGATGAGTCGAGTCGAGCCTTTTCCAGCGCTCGCAAAGTCCTGGATTGCTACTTGGGTATAGAACGTGTCCATGACCTCGGCCATGATGGCGGTTAGTGCAATCATCTGGGCAAAGAGGACCTGACCCCTCTCATTATCTGTCTTTTCATCTTCGCTTTCTTCTGGCTTGTTATCATAACCATCTCCGTCTTCATTGAAGTCTTCATCAGTAATTTGTTTGACGGCCCAATTGGCGCCAAAAATATGGGATGGTCGGCCATGAATCAGCGAACTCCACTTATCCTGCATGTACAATGCCCATGCAATACGCTTTCTCAAGCCGCGCTCCCACAGCGGTATTGACCAAGTGGAGCAATCAAGATGTAGGCCCAGTTCTTGGCCAATAGCGACCAGCTGGGTCGTCAAACTCCACGAATCCGCTTCAGGGCGCTGCAGCAACAACAATCCTGCTTGGATTGTCGATAGCTTAGGACGCTCCATAGCGGTCGCGAGAGATTTCGAGGCAATGGCTTCGAGTCTACTAGCATCTGGCTTAGGGTAGGATGTCAATTTTGGATCAAATGACCACCAATTCAGGGCCAATATATACATCCCCGCCACAAGGAGTGGCGAGAAGGTACGGTCTCCGTGGCGATGTCGTTCAATAAATAGGTGCTTCTGGATAATCGGAAAACTCGGGTGTACGGTGCGAAAGTAAGTGTCAATCAAGGCAGGGCCATGAGGGTGGACAATCTGCTCAATAGCGGCAAGGGAGCCGGCTTCGTCCTCATAGTCTTGGGTGTTCTCGTCAGGCAACATGATGAAACATTCATGGTCATTGACTCTTCGAAGTGTGCCAAGATCGAACGTGCTTTCGTTGCGAGTATCAAACTGCGACAGCCCGATGAGGAGTGAATCAAAGGGAGTCGTAAGACCAATGTATCTGCTATGCTGACGTCTTTGTAACCCCAACGTCTCTCCAAGGACAGTTGTATCTCTTTTAGCGGCTTGCTGGGGTGTCGGGCTTGGCGCTGTGGCAGTTATCGTGGGTGTAGGAAGCGCTAGCGGAGGAGGCTCTGCTTCGACTGATCTGCTTATGTCTAGTCAGCCACTGCTTGTTTGGGCTACTGCGATATCGGCTAAAGTGTTGGAATGCTTCTAGGTGACCTCAGCCCCTTCCACAGAGATGGTTCCATGTCCACACGTGGTGGTCAGGTGCCCAAGGTTTGGAACAGAAGTCCTACTCGGTATAGCTTGTGGATTGGAGGCGTCCAACAGCCCTGAAGCATTCCAACGCTCTGGCAACCTACCCTGCAGCAGCAAGAATTGAATCGAGTAGCCACCACCACCACTACCACCACCAACGCTAAAAACTCACCTCTTCTTTTGACTATTGTCGTCCTTCTTCCCGTCACCGGTAATCTTCCTCTTCCTAGGCTGGGGACTCTGCACGAACGTACACTCCTGCTTGTGGAACTCACACAAGACACACAGCACCGCGCCTTCGTGTATGACACAGCGACTCTTACGCCTCCTACAAGCGTCACAGGGCCTCTCTCTTCTAGTACGAATGTTGGCAACAGGACCAACAGAGGAGACGGGCTTGACTTGAACCAAGTTTTCCTTCCCGGACAAGGAACGCTTTGTTCGGGGACGGGCGGCAGCGATGGGGACAGGAGTGGGACGTGGCATGGCAGGCTGTATAGCCACGACGGTCGTCATATCGATGATCCTCGGTGGGTATGGTTCGTAGGAGATAAGAGCAGTAGTCTTGGTGGGCTAGAGCCGTGACGGGGGTGGGCAGGGAGTCAGTCGTGGAGTCTGCGGGTAAGCCGCAGTTAGTGCCCGCACAAGAGGATGGAGATGTTGCAGGACGCACCAGTCACACGACTGTATTGTACGTGATAGCAGCCAGATCGGGACGACGACCGAGCTTATCGCGTGGGAGCTTGCGAGGGAAGGGTACAGGAATAGAATAAAATATAATTTTGGCTAAAAAGTAAAGAGGAGGTAGACAATGGGGTAATGGAGTCGTCGAGGTCGGGTATTAGGGACCGAGATTGCCAGTGATGGCCTGGAGGAGAATGAGGTGGTGAATAGTTCGCTCCGTCATTGAATGCGCGGGTTCCGGGAGCAGTTGAAGCAGCTTGGGACAAGGCTTCGAGCAACAGAGTCTGGCATGGCGGAGCTGTATGGCGTAGCTTTGGATGCAGAAGTTGAGCAGCGAAGCGTCTCCGGTGGTCTTTTTAGGACCCTGGCGGACGACATGGTGATGCACAGGTGCTGGAAACCCTTACGTGATGGGAAAGTCGAGCAGAGGCGTTTTGCGTTAGGGCGCGAGAGTCGTCTCGGTCGGGAGTATTGCTGGAGATAAGCTCAGCCGCCAGCGAATCAGACAGTATAGCAGTGTAAGCTGTCCCCCCACAAAAACTGACAGAATCCTCCCTTGTCAGCCCATGTCTGCTGCCGTAAAAATATCTGTCAGGGCAATTGTCAACCCCGATAACTAGTGATCGTCCCCGGATGAGGAGACTGACACCTCATACAATCAATCACGACCCGTCACGACCCGTCACGACCCATCACAGTCCATTTACAATCCATACAATCCGCCTTCTGCACACTCTGCACCATATGCCACCCTATGCCACCCATTTGCCACCAGATGCCCTCATGCACCTTATGCACCTTATGCACCTCATACCACTGCAGGTTGGGCGCTCCTCCAGTGAACACCCGAGTATTTGCAGCAGCTGCGGATCATGCGTGCTGATGATTTTGAGCGTTGTTGCGGCGCACCTGCTGTCGTGCATATTTTAATAAGGCGGGTTGCTCGGCTCTCTGCCTTGTCAGGAAGGCCATGCTGCGAAAAGCCGTTTAACTTCCAGACTTTCCACCCCGGAATTCAGGTGAAGTCGGACAGCTTTTTTTGCACGCAAGGACCCATCCATGTGCCCGACTTCCTACGTGTCCCTAAGCTAGACGCCCAGATTGTCGACGATCCCTCAAGATACAGGCATGCAAATAGCGGCGCCTGCGGTAGACTGTCCACTTCCATGTCATTCTGCCTCTCTGCCTTTCTGCCACCCGTTTTTTTTTCCTGCGCAATTTTCGGCTAGACCGCCCTCATTGAGTTTAAACGTAGCATAGTCCAGGCATGATGCATCAATTAAGAAGTAGAACTACTATAAGCACAAGGAACAAAGCTTTCCAGCAAACGCCTGTTGGTGGGTATTTCCAACCCATTTCCAGCGTTCAACAATTCCTCCCGCTCTCTCAATTAGGTAATCTGGACCCTGGTCACTAGGCAAGGCGATTAGAGCGCGGGGCGTTCGGAAAACCGCGGCACATCGCCATTTGATGAAGCTGTAGACATTCGGAGTCGACTCCACAAAACAGAGACAAGAACAACACACTTCGACGGGCGACATCTCCTAACTCTCCAGTCGAGCTGATGCGCTTACGTCAAAATTGAGTGAGGGCCAAGGCAGCCGTTCTGAAACACCTTAGCGGACGCACCGGAGACTATGAAGCTCGCATGCTGACCGCCTGTTCCCTCGGGCGTAGCTCGAATGATCGAGTCAGGTATGCCCTATTATTAAATCCCTAGGCATCCTACAGAGTCTACGTCAGCGTCTTCGCTGAGTCTTCGAGGCATCAAGCAGGATCTTCAATAACTGTATGACTGACCTCTGATGACGAGTTGGGCACCGGCCGCTGTGTTTCCGAGTAAGTTTTAGACGGCTTCACTGACTCATATCAAGCACAGGACCCCTCGGTTTATGCGGTGGAGCCCATTCTCACCCGCTTCTCTTGGCCTTGATATTGCGAAATGGTATTAGAATTAGGAAGTGGTGAGATTATCTATTAAGTCTACAGGAATATGTTTGAGCACGCTTGCCGCGACTCGCTGCGACTCGCTGCGACTCGCTGCGACTCGACCCGCACATTCCACGCCTATCGTAAATCATCCAACCGCCCTTCTATCATGCTAAACTCCACCCACATGCCGATTCAATGCCCGCGCCGTAAATGGTTAATGTACATAAACAGCTTTGTCTCTGAGAACCTCCTGATCTGGGATTATTAGCTCTCCTAAATCCGAGTCTCGCTCTTCTCTTCATCCTTCGTCTTCTCCTTCTCCTTAAAGCCCTGCTCGGTCTCCAGCGCGCGGTCGAGCGGGAACGCCTGCGTGAACAAGCTAGCCGCCAACGCGACAGCGCTCAGCGCACACATGACGATCCAGACATATCTCAGGGCGTCGGTGTAGCTGACCAGCAGCTGGTGCTTCATGTCGCCGGCCGGCATGGCCTTGATGATCTGCACGAGGCCGCTGGCGTCCTTGGAGTACTCGGCCGCCTTGTCGGCGAGCAGCGGGAACCCGAGCAGCTTCTTCTTCATCTGGTTCTGGAAGATGACGCCGCCGATGGCGACGCCGAGCGTTTGGCCGAACGCGCGCATGAACGAGAACATGCTCACGGCGTACGCTTGGTTTTCGTTGGTCGAGGACGCCTGCACTGCGATCGCCATGCTGGGGAATAGGATGCCGGTTCCGAGCCCCGCGACTAGGTTCATGAAGATCCATTGCACGGTGGTCGTCTCGATCTTGAGGTAGATCAGAATGCCCATGCCGAACGTTGTTAGGACCCAGCCGGCCCAGATTGCCCAGCGGTAGCGCCCGGTTATGGCAATGGTAGCTCCGACAATTATGGCTGCTGGTGCAACGGTAAATGTCTGAGGGAAAAGGGCAACTCCAGCGAGGATCGGTGAGAAACCTTTGACTGCTTCGTAGTAGAGCGGCATGTAATATAGCAAGCTCCAGAGGACGATGCCGTGGATGACTGTATCGAAATAGGTGGCTGCTGCCGTGCGGCTCTTGAATACGTCCGTTCGGATGAGGGGCTCAGCAGCGAAGTACTCTTGGTGAATGACGAACCCGACTAAGCCAGCGCCGCACAGAATAAGGGGAACGAGAGTTCGCCAGCTCGACCATGGATACATCACGCCGCCCCAGGTTATTGGAACCAGGAAGCCGGTGGTCGAAGCGAGGAAGAGAACGGTGCCAATCCAGTCAACTCGGCGCAGTTTCTCCAAGAAGGAGCTCGTCTTGTAGTTGAGTTGAAGGAAGAGGGCGATCATAACAACGCCAATGCCAACGAATGGCATGTTGATCCAGAAGATCCACCGCCAAGAGACGTTTTGAGAGAATCCGCCACCTACGTTACAGTCAGTAAAAGCTGTTTGAGGAGCTGGAATGACGATGAATCACCTAAAAGTGGACCGGCTACTGTTCCTACTGCCCACATGGAGCTGATGAAGCTGAACCATTTGCCACGTTCTCTGAGAGGGACCTGAGAGGATTTTAGCCATCGCAAAGTTGAAGAGTCGGATCAAAATACCATATCGGTGACAACGATCTCCGTGAGACAAATGATCCCGCCTCCACCGATACCCTGGATGCTCCTGCCGACGAGTATAACGGTGAAGTCATGTGCGAGAGCAGCAATAATGGCACCGGCGGTAAAAAGAGCTAAACTGAGGAAAATCAAAGGCTTGCGACCGAATATGTGACTGAAAGAACCCAATACGGGCTGAAAAACGGTAGATGTCAAGAGGAATGACGTTCCCGACCAGAAAGCTTCAATGGCTGTTCCTTTAAGGACTTTCGCCATAATCTATAAATGAAGATCAAAGTCAGCTTGGCCTCACATAACCGGCGCCATTGGAAAGAAGACACCCACCGGAAGTGCTACTGATATAGATGTGGCGTCCAATGCTGCCATCAAGGTAATGACAGACAAAGAGCTGAAGGCCAGGTAAAAGCGCCATCCTGGATTGAAGGCGGCCGAGCCAGATTCCGTTGTAGATGCTGATTTCTCGGAAGGAGCACGAGATTGTTCTTTGAGAACAGGATCTTGGTTGGGTGTAGGAAGAGTGAGTTTGGACTCTGAGTCGAGTTTAGAGTCCAGAACGGAAGGAGAGGGAGAAGGAGAGGGTGCCGTGGACATGATGAGGGAAAGGGGTTGGCGCCCCGGTGAGAAAAAGTTTAATAGATTGAATGAAATAGGCGGATGATTGGAAGATCCAGTCAGCAAGGGGTATGGGGAAAGGTATCGTAGAAAGAACAGTATTCACTGAGTTCGTCGCTGTTGCACTTCTTGTCTTGTTGCCATATTCGGTGGCATGAAGCAGCGTACTAGATATATACATTTCCTCTCAATACCGGTAGAATAATCGCCGAATGGCCCAGTTTACACAGTCGGTGGAACAATTAAGCGCATTAAAACCCGCCAGCTTCGCAAATTGATCGGAACGGCTGGCTTGCGAACGCTATGTACGTATTGTCGCAAGACGTAGGGCTGAGAGCTGGCCCTTCTGTGCTTAGATCGGCCCAAGAGGGGCAGTCGAAGCGACATATTTGCTCGCATGCACACGCTAACGGTCGCAGGCGGAAGAACACAGGCCCTAGCCCTCAGTTCTGGAGTTCTGGGTTAGTCATCGCAAAAGGGCTCCAATGACACACACCGACTCGGCGGAATTTTCGCCCGCTTCCGTTCCACCATCAATATCTCCGTCGGAGG